>MDTE01086347.1_pt1 | contig 17611 bp, 18 predicted proteins | sample 811231 | NCBI WGS metagenome assembly MDTE01 (sample SAMN05326651, study PRJNA326480) | marine metagenome | isolation source: seawater | place: Indian Ocean: Red Sea | collected 2010
CGAAGCCCAGGTTTTCGGCCAACTTCTTGGAGTCGCTTATGCTGCCCTCGGAAGAGTATCTGGAAGGCATGGTGATTCCCACCACATTGTCTTTGCCGAGAGCGTCCACGGCCACTATGGCGGTCAGCGCGGAGTCGATACCTCCCGACATTCCCACCAGCGCCTTGGAGAAGCCGGACTTTCGCAGGTAATCTCCGGTGCCCAAGACCAGGGCCCGGTAGATCTCTTCGATCTCGGACATCGGCTCGACCATGGGCTGCTTGCGCAGGGGCGTTTTGGTGGATGGCGGAGTTTCGGATACGAGGAGCCTTCTGGGCGTTCCTACGGCGGCAACCACCTCGGATGTGGCCTCCGGCGGACCCCCGTCCTTCCGGACCGGTTCCCGGATATCCGGAAATTCCAGGTCTGCCACGAAGAGGCTCTCCTGGAACCCAGGGCCCCGGCCAACCGGTTCTTCTCCCGGCCTGCTGATGATGCTGGCGCCGTCGAAGACCAATTCATCCTGTCCGCCCACCGTGTTCACGTAGGCGACTGTCAGGCCATGGTCCGAGGCCCGTTTGGCGATCATCTCTTCCCGAAATTCCCGCTTGCCGGCATGGAAGGGCGAGGCGTTGATGTTGACGATGAGTTCGGCCCCGGCCCGGCTCTGGACCGTGGTCGGCCCCACGGGGTACCAGATGTCCTCGCAGATGTTCACGCCGAAGGCGACGCCGCCGATCTCATACACGGGGCAGGAGTCTCCCTTCTGGAAGTAACGCTCCTCGTCGAAGACGCCGTAGTTGGGCAGGAATATCTTGTGGTAGGTGTCGACCAACTTGCCGTCGTAAGCCAGCGCGGCAGCATTGGTGATCTGGGGGCCCATTCCATCCGGCCCCCGGTCCATGGAAACGATATGCACGAAACCCAGAACAACGGTTATGCCCTGGGATGCGGCCACGATCTTTTCCATGGCAGCCACGTTTTCCTGCAGGAAAGAGGCCTTGAAGAGGAGGTCCTCGGGGGGATACCCGGTGGTGGCCATCTCAGGGAAGGCGACAAGGTCGGCCTGGGCTTCGCGGGCGCGTGACAAGAAGTCCAAGATCTTGGCGGTATTGCCGTTGATGTCCCCTACGGTGGGGTTGATTTGCGCCAGCGCCAGGCGGAAGGTCCGTGGCATTCGGTCCCCTGAAATTCGGAAATCTGCCTTTGCTGAGTATACAGACTGGCGATTTTAGTTGCCAAGGAAACGGGAGCCGCCTCCCGTGCGATGCGTGTTCATAGTCCGAGTGCAAATCCGGCTGGTGGTGGACAACAGTCACCCGCCTTCGCTAACATTCCGACGTGACAAACACCTGCCGCTACCGGTATCCGACGGCCGGAAAGCGGGCTGACAAAGAAACCCACGAAAAATCCCGAGGAGTTCAGTCATGGAATACGCGATAAACCACGTCCACATCAGGGCCGCCGACCCCCACGCATCAGCCGCCTGGTACGAGCGTATCTTCAACGCCAAGAAGGTTTCCGAGCGTGAGGTCATGCCGGGCACCATCACCATCGGCATGCAGGTGGGCGGTCCCACCAGGCTGAACATCTCGTCCCAACCCACGGGCTCGTCTCCCGACCGGCCCACCCCGGAACTGAACCGTCTGGGACTGGAGCACTTCGGCTTCCATGTCGAGGACTTGGAATCTGAAATGGCCCGCTTTGAGAAGGAAGGCATAAGGGTGATACTGCCCCTAACCGTCACACCCCAGGGAATCAAGCTGGCCTACATCGAAGGGCCGGACGAAGTTGTGATCGAGCTGGTGCAGCCGGCCTAGCCTACGACCCAAGAAAGAAAACAAAATTGGAAGGTTCCTCTCCATGTCCGAAAAGATGACTGGCAAACAGGCCCTGCTGGAAATGCTCAAGGCCGAGGGTGTAACCCATATCTTTGGCAACCCCGGCACCAGCGAGGCCCCGATCATAGATATGCTGGGCGATCACCCGGAACTGCGCTATTTTTTGACGCTGCAGGAAAGCGTGGCCATGGGTATGGGGGAAGCCTACGCCCGGGCCACGGAAACGGCGTCATTCGTCAGTCTGCACGTGGACAGCGGCCTGGCCAATGGCATCGCCCTCATGTTGGACGCCCTAAACACCGGAACGCCCATGGTCGTGACCTCCGCCAACTATGACGCCAGGAAGATGAACGAAACCAAGACCGACCTGGCCGAGCTGGTGCGTCCGGTGACCAAGTGGGCTGTTGAGATAAACCTTCCCGACCAGATACCCTCGGTGATCCGCCGGGCCTTCAACGAGGCAAACAGCCATCCCAAGGGGCCGGTATACGTTGGGTTCACGGCCAACGCCCTGGAGGCTGAGGCCGAGATGAACATTGTGCCCTCCAAGAAGGTGTACGATTCGTATCGGCCCGACTCCCAGGGCATAAACGAAGCGGCAGCGGCACTCTTGGCTGCCAAGAACCCAATGCTGATGGTTGGCGACCGGGTCTCCGAGGACCACGCCAACGATGTGGCGGTGGAACTGGCCGAACTTGTGGGTCTGCCCGTCCACCAGTCCCGGGGGGCTGAGGTTGCATTCCCCACCACACACCCCCAGTTCTTTGGCAACCATACTCTGAGGGTCAAGGCCAACCGTGAGTTGTTGGAGGAGGTGGACCTGGTCTTGGCCGTGGGCATGGACGCCCTGGACGAATTGTTCTATTGGGGCGACGTGATTCTGGGCCCCAACACCAAGTTGGTCCACATCGACCCCATTCCGGGGCGTGTGGGCAGGTCTGAGCCCACCGACATCGGCATCTTGGCCAACTGCAAAGTGGGCCTGGAAGAGTTGGCGAGTGCGGTGAAGTCCAAGCTCACTCCGGAACTTGAGAAACAGTTCGCCGGCCGCAGGGCGGACGTGGAGTCTGAGGTCAAGACCAAGCGCCAGAACTTCGACGACGCGGCGGCGGCCAAGTGGGATAACAAGCCCATGACCCCGGCCCGCATGATGTCCGAGTTAGCCCGGGCCATTCCCGAGAACGCCATCGTGGTGGACGACTCAATAAGCAATCGCGCCGTGATGCGCCACTACTTCCAAGGCCAGGTGCGGGGCGACCTGCGGGCGTTCCGGGGCCAGTCCATCGGCGGCGGCATCGGGACCACCATGGGCACCCAGGTGGCCAACCCCGACCGGCCGGTCTTCGGCATCATAGGCGACGGCAGCGCCATGATGACCATCCAGGGACTGTGGACGGCCGCCAACGACAACATTCCCTGCGTCTTCGTCATCTGCAACAACGGGATGTACCGGGTCTTGAAGGTGAACTTCGACGTCTACCAGCGGGACATCCTGCAACAGAAGGAGTCCGCCGGCGCCAACCTGCCCTACTCCGACTTCCCCACACCCTTCGATGTTTCTGGGATAGCCAGTAGCATGGGCCTCCAGGCCGAGCGCATCACCGATCCCAACGAGATCGCGGGCGCTGTCCAAAGGGCTGTGGCCTCTGGCAAGCCCACCGTTCTCGACATAGTCATCGACGGTTCCCTGTAACGGGGGAGGGGTAGCAGTGGACATCTTCGATACAGTGGTGGCCCGGGCGGCGGGTGTCTCCAGCACCAGCCCCCTTGCCGGTGTCCTCGCCGGGCGGGCGGACCTGATGGACCTGACTGAGAACTCCCACGAAGCCTCGCTCAGGCCCAACCGACCGGGCGGGTTGAGCCACTCCGAGCGGGCTGCGCTGGCCTGCCGGATCGCCAAGCTGAACGATGAGCAGGTCCTGGCCGCCCACTACGAATCCCTGATGGATGCCGACAACCGTGAGCTGGCGGAAACCGGATTCACGGGCGGGGATGATTCCCGTCTAAAGGCGATGATCCGCCACACGGACCTGGTTACGGTGGACCCCAAATCGGCGGTGGCAGGGGACATTTCCGCACTCAAGGCCGCCGGTCTGGAAGACGCGGATATCGTCAGGCTGTCCCAGTTGATCGCCTTTGTCAGCTACCAGATTCGGGTGGTTGCCGGTCTGCGGCTTATGGCGGAGGTGGCATGAGCGAGCCGATCAAGGAGTTCACCGCCGTCATTCCCTACTGGGAACCCAGAATAGAGCCCGTTGTCTTGGATGACGCCACCGAGGAACAACTGGACGCCATGAAGGTGACGGTCTCCAACACTGCCATCGGGGCTTACACACTGGCCTTGGCCCACGACCCAGAGACCCTGAGTCAGCGCACGCCGCTGTTTAACGGCATCATGTACAGCCGGGGCGGTCTATCCAGGGCCGAGACGGAGATGGGCGCTGTTGCGGCTTCTGTGGTCAACCGGTGTATCTACTGTGCGGCAGTCCACGCCAACCGGTACAACCAACTTACCAAGGATGAAGCGGTGATGGACTCAATCTTCGCTTCCGGTGAAGAGGCCGAGCTGGACCCTCGCCAGCGGGCCATCATGACCTTCGCCTACAACCTGTCCCAATGCCCTTCGTCGGCCACCAAGGAGGACATGGCAGGACTGGTGGCCAACGGCCTGGGTATGGACGAGGTGTTGGACTTGGTGCTGTCCGCATCCTTGTTCGGTTGGGCCAATCGGTTGATGCACGTCCTGGGCGACCCAATAGCCCAGGAATAGCGGGTCTCATGCCCCTCCAACTCAACCCGCGGCCTGGCCGGGCACTCCCTGGTATAAGCTCTTGAACTTCACGGGGCTGCGCGCCAACCTGGCCAGAAGGCTGCCCTTTTACTACGGCTGGGTGATACTGGCCGCGGCCTCGGTACCCAGCTTCGGCGCCCGTCCCGTCATGGCTGTGGCCACCCTTTCTGTGTTCGTCGTGCCCATGACCGAAGCCTTTGGCTGGTCCAGGGGGCAGTTCTCCGGCGCCGTGAGTCTGGGCGCGGTCCTGGGGCTTTTGGTGTCCCCCGTCGCCGGCCGCCTCATCGACCGTTACGGGTCCGCGGTGCTGCTCTCCGTGTCGGCGGGTTTGGTGGGAGTCTGCGCCATTGGACTGTCGGTGATGAGCCACATCGCCGCCTTCTACGCTCTGTATGTCCCCGGACGGGCCGCCTTTTCCAGCCCGTTGGAACTGGGCACTTCAACGGCGGTCAGCAACTGGTTCTTACGCCGCAGGCCCATGGCCCTGGCCTGCATGGGCATCATCCAGGCCGTCGGCCTGACCATATTCCCCCTCATATCCCAGGTGTTGATCAACGAGTGGGGCTGGCGGACCGCCTGGCTGAGCCTGGGGATATTCACCCTGGCGACGGGCATCGTGCCGGTGCTGATTCTGATGGTCAGACGGCCTGAGGATATGGGGCTGGAACCCGATCCGGAAAAAGGCGGCCGAAGATTTCGAGAGGATGACGAATCAGAAAAGTCCGGTGCCGGTGGCCCAGATCAAGGGCAACGGGAATCCGGCTCGTCGTCCTTCACGGAGCACAACTACACCGTCAAGCAGGCGTTGGCCACCAGGTCCTTTTGGCTGCTCGCCACCTTCTCGGTGTTCGGATTCGTGGTACAGGCTGGAGTCAGCCTGCACCAGGTGCCCCATTACATCGGAGAGGGCGTGCCCACCCACCTGGCGGCGCTGACCGCCAGCACCTTCGCCTTTGGACAGGTCCCCGGCGGGTTGTTCTGGTCGACCCTGGCCAGGCGGGTCCCTCTGAGGATTTTGCTGTGCATTGCGGGTATGACCATGGCTGTGGGAGCGACCGGCACCGGGTACAGTTCAACGCTGGCCTGGGGTATACCCATGGGGTTCCTGTTGGGCGTTGGCGTGGGCGGCATACACCTGCTGCTGCGGCTGACCTGGGCTGATTACTACGGCCGGCTTTATTTGGGGAGCATCCGGGGGCTGACGCTGCCGGCGCAGATCGCGGGCCAGGCGTCGGGCACCATTTTTGCCGGGTTCATGTTCGACGTCACCGGCAACTACGAGGCGCCGTTCACCGTCTTTGGCATCCTGGTCGCCCTGGCTGCTGTGATGGTGCTGGCTGCCCGCCCGCCGGGACCGCTGCCCGAGGGCTCGGAAATAGTGCCGGTCATGGCTGGGCCGGCCGGGGATTAATCCTCGGCTGCTTTGCGGCTGTACACGGCATACATGGGGTCGCCCGGCGGGCTCTTGTCCGGGTTCAAGAAGGCGGCCTGGATGTCCTCAAAGGCCTCGGTGGCCTCCATATAGGTCCCCACCAGGTCCACCCGGCCCCGGTCAGTGGAATTCCGCCACACCAATACCGCCTTGGTGCCGAACATGCGGTTAGAGAAGCTGACGATGAATTTTCCGCCTGGCCTTAGGACCCGTGCCACGTGGTTGAAAGTCTGGATGGGCTTGGTCAGGTATTGGGCCGACACCGTGATTACCACCGCGTCGAAGGACTCGTCTTCGAAGGGCAGTTCCGGATCGTTGTTCACATTATGAACAACAACCTCGTCCAGGTCCGGGTTCTCTTCCATCTCCACCCGGTTCAGCCCCAGGCCGACCAGCTTCTTTTTGGGATGTCCTTCGGGCCAGTGGGAACGCCAACTGCTCATCAGGTCCAGCACGTCCGAGTTCTCCGGGATCAGGTCCCGAAAGAGCCGGGATACGGCGGCGATGGCCCCTTCGTCGATATGTACGACCAGGCGTGGAAAGCTATAGAAGACGCTGTCGTCCTCTTCGTCCTCGCGCTGGAAGAATTCTGGTGTAAGTCTGGACTCCGTAACGGGCCTCCTTGCTGGGAGAATGGGCGCGCCCAGGCACCACCGGCGGATTGTATCACGCCCAATGCAGGCACGAGCCGTTGGGTGGTGTGCCTGGGACGCAGGCAGTACAATCTCCGGGCATGAAGTCGAATCAGACCGCAAAGGAGTTAAGAACATGGCCTCGGAAGAAAGAGAAGAGATGTTGCAGCGGGTGGGCCAGGAGCGGGGTTACTCCCTGGAGATGCACCGGATCATGGCCGAAGTGGACATGGACTGGGTGGCGAGCTACAACCAGTTCATCGACGCCACTTACACGGGACAACGGCTGTTGGACCGCAAGACCAAGGAGTTGCTGCAGGTGGCGGTTGAAGCTGCGCTAAAGGCGGACGTTGACCAGATACAGGCCCACATCCGCGTGGCAATCCAGGAGGGTGCGACCCCCATGGAAGTGCTGGAGGCCATGCAGTGCGTCATCATGCCCATGGGCGCGCTGGCCTACCGTCGGGGCCTGCAGGCCTGGTCTGCGGAAACAGGCATCGGTCTGGACAAGTAAAAAACAAAGCTGAAGGGGCGCCCACCAGACCTGGAACGCCCCTTTAAAGTTATCCATGGATACCCGGCTGTGCCGGCGCCGCTACTTTTGCCAGTTGACCTTGTTGGTCAGGGTGCCGATGTCGTTGATGGTGATCGAACAGACATCGCCGTCCTTCATGTTCTCGGTGGCGCCGTCGGTGCCCATCCACAGCATGTCGCCGGGCACCAGGGTCAGGTACTGACTCATCTTGCTGATGAACGTGCGCACGCCGAAGATGGCGGTGGCCACGTCGTACTCGCCAACCACCCGGTCATTGACCTTGATGACCACGTGCAGGTCGTCGGGGTTCAGGCCGGTGACGATCCAGGGGCCCATGGGCTTGAAGGTATCGGTGTTCTTGGCGCGCCACATGGTGCGGTCGTTGCGCTGCCAGTTGCGCTCGCTGACGTCGTTGCCGATGCTGTAGCCGAAGACATAGTCCAGGGCTTCGGCCTCGCTGACGTTGCGGCAGGTCTTGCCGATGATGACGGCCAATTCACCCTCGTACTGGAGCAGTTCCGAGGCGTCCTTGGGAACGATGATGTCGTGTCCGTCGGGGACCAGGGCGTTTATGGCCCGGTAGCCGACATCTGCTTGGGTGGGCAGCACGGGTTCCTCGCCCCGCATCTGGGCGGCCCAGGTGACGTGCTCCGGATAGTTGATGCCGGCGGCGTAGAACGTGGGGGGAATCATGGGGACTTCCAGCTTCACGTCGCTGAGCTTGTGGGTGTTGGACGTCTTGGTGTACTCGCCGAAGGGGTCGCCTTCGACCTGGATCACAGTCTCGTCTTCGATGATGCCGTAGGAGATGGGTCCTCCGGTGGAGAATCTGCACCACTTCATATTCGTAATTACCTCACTTGCGGCCTATCAGGCTGCGGCGGCCGCGGCTTGTGGGGCCAATTTTACACCCCGTTCGAGCCCGGTCAAGCTGAGTGTGCGGCAAGAGCGGAATGAGGTGGTAAAATCTACCGCGCAGTACCGGCAATCGAATACGTGAGTTAGGTGGAGTAGCCATGCGATTGGAAGGAAAGACCGCCCTCATCACCGGCGCCAGCCGTAACATCGGACGGGAGGTCGCACTGACCTTTGCCCAGGAGGGCGCGGACCTGATATTGAATACCCGCACCAGCCAGGCCGAACTGGACGAGGTGGCGGGTATGTGCCGGGAGATGGGAGTGAAGACCCACACCGTCATCTGTGACGTGGCTGACGCTGCCAGCGTCTACAAGATGGTGGAGGACGGCATCCAGGCGCTGGGCAAGATAGACATCCTGGTCAACAACGTGGCCATCCGCCCCCACAAGCCCATCTTGGAAGTGACCGACGAAGAGTGGCACCACACCCTGGGTGTGAACCTCCACCCCGCTTTCTACCTATGCAAGGCCGTGTTGCCCGGTATGATGGAGCGCAAGTACGGTAGCATCATCGCCCTGGGTGGCCAGTCAGCCATCACCGGACGGCCCGGCACCAGCATCGTGACCACGGCCAAGACGGGGGTCTTGGGCCTGATTCGGGCCGTTGCCGCCGAGATGGCGCCCTACAACATCCGCGCCAACATGGTGAATCCCGGCTCCACCGACACAACGCGCAGCAATCCCGAGTGGTACCCCGAGTTTCAGGGTGGAGTGGAGCGGGGTTCCAACGAGCACCTGAAAGAGATTCCCATGAACCGTCAGGCCACAGTGCAGGACATCGCAAACGCCTGCCTGTTCTTCGCCTCCGAGGAGTCCAGCTACATCACCGGCGACAGCGTCAACGTCATGGGCGGACGCTACATCAACTAGGTGTAGGTGACTTCCTTGGCCACTGCCGAGATCAACGGGACCCCCTGTACTACACCCTTTCCGGCCACGGCCCCACCTGCCTGGTGATGCACGAGGGGCTTGGCATGGACCATGTTTCCTGCCGGGAGCTTGACCCCCTGGGGGAACACTTGCAGCTGGTCTACTATGACCACCGCGGCAATGGCAAATCGGACCGCCCTCCAGTGGAGACAATGACCATGGAGCAGTTGGCCGACGATGCCGCTGCCCTGGCCGCCGGGCTGACCTCTCAGAAGTTCGTGGTGTTTGGACATTCCTACGGCGGGTTCATCGCCCAGGAATTCGTGCTGCGCCATCCCGACCGGGTGTCTGCCTTGATTCTCTGCGACACCGCCCCAGGTCAGCTGGGAGCCAACGAGCCCGAGGAGCAGGCCTCCGGTCCGCCCCCGCCTCCCGAATTTCTGGAGATGGTCGGAAACCCGCCCGAAACCGACGAGGCTTTGGCCGCCGGTTTTCTTGGACTGGCCGGCTCAATGGTCCACGGCGGCGACGCTGCGGTGGTGGACCGGATCTTTCGGCAGACGACTTTCAGCGTCAGCGCCATGAAGCGGGGGTTTGAGATTCTGGGCGGTTGGAGCGCGGTGGACCGGCTCCCATCCATAGAGGTCCCGACACTGGTCTTGGTGGGCAGCCACGACGTTTACACATCGCCGAGCCAGTCGAGGAGAATCGCCCGCCAGATGCCTCATGCCGATTTGGTGGAGTTCGCCGACAGCGGTCACCTTCCCTGGCTGGACGAGCCGCAGCGGTTCTTCTCTGTGGTCGGGGACTGGCTGGAGCGTACCCTAAGCTAAGGCTTCTCACCCGCCTGCTGCCAGACCATGGCCGCGGCCCCCACCAGGCCCACCGAATCGCCCAGGCGTGATGACGTTAGCTGGAACTCCCCGTGGAGCCTGCTCATGGCCCTCCCCCTGACCTGCCGGTGAATCCAGGGCAGCAGGTCCAGCCGCACCAGTCCGTCGGTCACACCGCCGCCCAGTACTATCATGTCTGGGTTGAACAGGTGCATCACATTGGTCAGGCCGATGGACAGAGCGTCCACTGCGTCATCGATGATGGAGACGGCTAGGGGGTCCTTCTGTTCCGCTGCGTCGAACACAGCGGACGCATCGACCGATGCTGTGGGCAGGGCAGTCAAAGACGAGCCAGGGTGGTCACCCGAGGCCACTTTGTCCCTGGCGATACGGCCGATGGCCTTTCCCGAGGCCAGGGATTCTACACAGCCCTTGGCCCCGCACTGGCAGGTGAGCCCGCCAGCAGTGGGGTCCGCCACGGTGTGGCCAATCTCCCCGGTCAGTCCGTTGGCGCCCAGGAACAATGACCCGTTGTCCGCGATGCCGCCGCCAACCCCGGTGCTGACCGTCACATAGAACAGGGTCTTGACCGGCTGCCCGTTGTCGTTGGACTCTTTGCCCGCGCCGTAGTGGTATTCACCGAAGGCCGCCAGGTTGGCGTCGTTTCCCACCCAGACGGGCAGGAAGAATCGGGGCTCCCACAGGTCTTTGAAGGACACTCCGTCCAGCACCATCAGATTGGGCGGTTGGTGAAAGGTGCCGGTGGTGGGTTCCACAGGTCCGGCCACTGCCGCTCCGATGCCGGCGATGGGCCCCGCTGCCCGGTCCACGGCTTCGGACAAAAGGGACTCTGCTATCTGGAGGTACTCCTCTTTGGAACCCTCTTGAGGGTTGGGCTGGCGGGACTGCCAGAGAATCTCACCCTGCCGGTCCACCAGGGCGGTGCGCGTCCAGGTCCCGCCCCAGTCCATGGCCACTGCTACCTGTGGTGTGCTCATGCCGGACTCCCGCGGCGACTACTTGGCCAGCAATTCGTTAATGGTGTCCCTGAGTGAAGCTTCGGTCAACGGGCCGGAGAACTTCTTGGCGACCACTCCATCGCGGCCGATGAAGAACTTCTCGGGGATGCCGCGCACTCCGTAGTCGATGGCTATAACGCCGGGGGCATCGAACCCGTTGGGATAGTTGACCTCGTGCTCTTGAAGGAATAGCTCCGTATCGCCGATGTTGTCCCAGATGGCCACTCCCACGAACTCCACGGGCTGGCCCTGAAACTCCTGGTAGACGCTGCGCAGGGCGGGCGCTTCCACCCGGCAGGGCGGGCACCAGGACGCCCAGAAATCCACCATGACCACCTTGCCGCGCAGGTCGGACAGTCTTATAGTCCCGCCGCCGATGAGCTCCAGCTCAAAATCCCGGGCCACCTCGGCGTCCACCTCAGCTTCCGCGAAATCAGAGTTTACAGCCAGGCCACCCGGATTGCCTCCCGAGCGCACCGATGCCCAGGCCAGCAGAGCGATGAGGGCCAACAGCGGAGCGCCACCGCCCAGAACTATCCAGCCGCGCTTGCTCATTTCTGCCCTCCCTCCGTTTCCGCCGTGGGGTGCAGCACCCGCGCCATCAGCTCCCTTCTCTGTCTGCTGTATTCCTCTCCAGGGATGTTGCCGGCCTCGAATTGCCGGTCCAAAGCAGCCACGGACTGTACCACGGCGGCCCTCTCGGCGGCGTTTACGCCACGGGAGGTGGTCTGCTGGCCCGGAACAGCGGACTCGGTCTTGTAACCCCGGAAAAGGCCCCACAGCAACATACCGATCAATGTGGCCGCCAGGGCACTGGGTATGGCTATCTGCCAGAATCGGCCCTCGGTCACCGAGTTGGAGAACCGGGCCCACACTCCCGGCAGCGGCAGGCCGGTGATCTCCAGTTGCAGGCCCTGGCCCGGCGGGAAGTCTTCTCCCTGGTAGGCCCGGTAGGAAGTTCCCTGGATGTTCACCGGCTCCGCGGCTTCCAGGGATGTTACGGACATGTCTGGAATGCGTTCCGGCACCAGCACCTGGAAGAAATCCGCGCCCTGGACCAAACTCTGGCGGTAGGCCAGGGTCTCGTCTTCGTAGGGGAAGACGTAGGAAAAATCGATGGTATGGGGGCCTGGAACCACCGGTGAGGTCAATGCGAAACCTGTTCCGATGGAGGCGATGTCGCCTCCGGGGAGGTTGGATTGGACGTTCAGGTCGCTGGCGTCAGGCGGAAGGGAAAAACGCAGGAAGCTGATCTGCTCCACGTTGGTCAGGTCTGGCAGGAGGGTGCTGTCGCTGGGGTTGTTGAGACGCACGAACTCAATGGTGCTGGCCCGTTGGTCGTCCTTGTCCACCCCGGCAATGACCATCACATGGCGTTCCACGTGGATGATGGAGGCGTCCTTGGTGGTCTCGTAAACGGAGAGAGTCAACTCCTCCGACAGTTCTCCGGCGGTGATGGAAACGCTGTAGAAAACGCTTCCGTGTTCCACGCTTACCGTGTATTCGGCGCCTTCCAGCACGGCTACGTCATCAAACACAAAGCGGCCCACTGCATCAGCCTGCGTCTGGCCGGTGCCGGCCAACTGCCCGTCGCCGCCGGTTATCAACATGAGGACTCCCAGTTCGCCCGGCGGTTCCGCACCTTCGGTGCCGTTGACGATCTGTCCCCGGAGTTGGGTTGTCTCCTGGGCCGCCGCTGGTCCGACGGCGGTGGCTATCAGCAGCGAAGCGGCTAGCAATGCCAAGAAGGCCAGCTTGGTCCTCACGGCCGGGACACCATCTCGGCGCCGCACTGGGGGCAATTGGCGGAGTTGTCTCCGACCGGGGCGCTGCAATCGGGACAGAGGACGGCCGTTGATTCGTCCATCACGTTTCGGGCCAGAAGGACCTCTTGCTCCAGGAGCCAGGATGGGTCGCCTTGGCCGGCTTCAAGTTGTTCCTTCAATGTGGTGGCAGCCTGGATGCGGTAGGCCTGGTACTGGGTCTGGAAGTCGTCTTCGGTCATGCGGCCCAGTTGGTATTCCAGTTCCAAGGTGCCGATGGCATCGAAAATGTCGCTCAGATCGGGGTCGTCGGTGCCGGTTGGTCCGGGTTGGTTGGCGGCCGTGGGGGTGCGGTCCCTTCGGAGCAGTGAGAACCCCACCAGGAATACGCTGAACACGGCCAGCACCGAGCCGAAAAAGATGGAGAGGGCCGTTTCAGCGTCCATGATAACCAGTTTACCAGTGGGCTAGGCGGCCGTGGGTCTGGGCGCCAGCCGGGTGGGGTTGGCCGCTGTTACCCTGGAGCGGACGGTCTGGGGCCAGAGGGCGATGACGGTGCCCAGGACCATCACCGGACCCGCCACCCACATCCACCAGATGAGTGGGTTGACCAGGATGCGGAACCCCACATTGCCGTCGGCCAGGTTCTCACTGGGGACGACATACAAGTCTTCCACGGGCGTTGACCGGATGGCAGCCCTGGTGGAAGCCATGTTGAAGTTGGGATAAAAGTCCCGGTTGGTACGGAGGGTCTCCAGCAGCGCGCCGTCCCGGAATACCTGAACGGTGGAAATGTACTCGGTCCGGTTGCTCCTGGGGGTTTCTATGCTGCCCAGATAGACTACCTCGTAGCCCTCGATGGTCACGCGGTCGCCGGGCGCCATCACCACGTCCAGTTGGGTGTTGAAGAAGGACGCCCCAACTATGCCCAGGGTTACCATAACCACGGACAGATGGACGATGTAGCCGCCATAACGGGGCCGGTTGGCCCAGATGAGACGTAAGAACGCCGTGCCGTAATTCTCGCCCGAGTTGCGCCGTCTGGAGCTTGTGCCTCGGTACCACTCCATGAGGATGCCGGTGGTCACAAACGCCGATAGGCCGAACCCGATCAGGGCGTAATTCTTGTGCAGGCCCAGGGCGGCGAGTATGCACACGGTGGCCAGTCCGCCGACGATGGGCGGCAGGAGTGAACGGCGCACGCTGGCCAGACCGGCCCGGCGCCATGGAATCAGCGGGCCGATGCCCATGAGAAACACCAGGGCCAGCATAAGCGGGCCGTTCACCTGGTCATAGAAGGGCCGCGCCACGGTGATCTCCTCATCGTTGGTCAATCGGGAGATCAGTGGATAGACTGTGCCCCAAAGGGTGACGAACGCTATGGCCAGAAGAAGCAGGTTGTTGACCAGGAAAGCCGCCTCCCTGGAGAGCATGGAATCCAGGTTCTGGGCGCTCTTCAGCAGCGGGTAGCGCCAGATGAAGATCATGAAGGGAACTATCACCCCGACGGCCAGGAACAGGAGGAATACCCACCCCAGAGTCGATTCACCGAAGGAATGGACGGAGGGTATGGAACCGCCCCGGTTCATGAACATACCGTAAAGGGCCAGGCCGAATGAAACATTGATCAGGACGATGTTCCACATTCGGAACATGCCCCGCCGCTTCTGCACCATGATGGAATGAATGAAGGCCGTAAGGGCCAGCCAGGGCATGAAGGCGGCGTTTTCGACCGGGTCCCAGAACCAGAACCCGCCCCAGCCCAGGATAGTGTAGGCCCACCAAGAACCCAGCAGCAGGCCGCTGGCCAGCAACACCCAGGCGATGATGCCCCAGACGCGCCCGGCGTCTACCCACTCGTCGGCGGTCTTACCGTCCAACAATCCCCCGATGGCAAAGGCGAAGGGCACGGTGATGCCGATGAGCCCCGCCATAAGAGCGGGCGGGTGGAAGAACATGCCGAAGTGGGTGAGCAGCGGGTTGATGCCCTCGCCGTCGGCCGGGACGAAGGGCAGTTTATCGAATGGGTTGGCCATGACTGCGGTGACGGCCAGGAAGAAAGTCAGGACCAGCATCATGACCGCGGTGGTGTAGGGCAGGGAGTCCCGGAACCGTTCCGGGGCCCGCCAAACAGCCAGGGCAGCCATTATTGACAGGGTGGTGGCTATATAGAGCAGAGAACCTTCGTTACCGGCGTAGAAGGCCACCCATGTGAACCGGTCCGCCATGGCCAGGTCGCTGTGGGCGGCAACATAGGCAACTTCAAAGTCGCGGGTGATGAAGGCGATGACCAGGCTAAAGGTGGCCACCAGCAGGGCCAGCACGGTGGCGTACATGGCCGATTGGGCGCTTTCCATCAGAGCGGGTGATGACCGGAGCTTTCCAGCCACCGACCCGATGGTCGAATAGGCTGTAAGGGCCAGGGCAATCCAGAGGCTGATGGCTCCCAGGTCTGCCATTTAGGCTTTGTCTCCCGAGTTGCCGGGTCTAGGGTCCCTTGCCACCGGCGAACCGCCACCGCCCCGTGCCATGTCCAGATGGCGGTCCACGAGCTGCAGATAAGGCGTTAGACCGGCGTCGGTATTCTTGGCGGGCGCGCCCGGTGCTCCCACGTTCCGGGTCATGGAGCGGAGGATGAAGAAAGCTGCCACCAGAGCGGCAATCACCCCAGCGGCGGGCATCAGCCAGGCCACCAGGTTTGCACCGGACTTGGGTGGAGCGGCCAGGATATCCTTTCCGTAGCGCTCCACGAAGAAGTCCAGTATCTCCTCCCGGTCTTTGCCCTCGCCCAACATCTCCCTGACTATCTGACGCATCTGACGGGAGATCTCCACCTGGGCTTGGTCAATGGTCTCCGCCGGGCAGACCGGGCACATGAGCATCCGGTCGATGGTCTGGGCTTCGCTCTCAGTGAACACGGGCTCGGGGGTTTGGGCGTGGGTTGGCCGGGCAACGGAAAATGCGGCAATCGCCAGGGCGACAAGGAGGGCGGCCCAGAACAAGGACTTGGCCAGCCGCGGGAGCTGGAGAGAAGGTGTCATATCTAAACCGAGTCCCGATGCGCAACCCCCCACGCCTCGGGCAACAGTTGGGTGGTTGCGTTATTTTGGCAGTGAACTTATGTACTCGGCGATGGCGGCCCGTTCCTGGGCGCTGAGCAGCTTGCCGAAGGGCGGCATTACCGAGGTCGGTCCAAGGGGGCGGGTCTCGGCGGCCAGCCGCGATTCTATGAATACGATGGGCCTGTTGGTGATGTTCGGGTCTACTATGGGCGCGTAGTCATAGCTGTCGATCATCTTGGTCAGGACTGGCCCTTGGCCTTTGCCATCGGCGCCGTGGCACATCTGGCAGTTCACGCGGTACAGGTCCGCGCCGGTGTTGGTCACGACAGATGATACGTTGGGGAAGAAGGCAACCGCCTCCGCTGCTCCGGTGAGCCGCGGTGGTTCGTGGGACTTGTACGACTGCTGGTAATGCTGCTCGTAAAAGATGTCCACCGGGTAGTTGCCCGAGGTGCAGCCAACCACCAAAAGCCCGAAGAGCAAGGTGATTCCAAAGAACCAGCCCTTCAGTCCGCGTTTGCGTCCTTCCGTCTGCGGGATAGAGATGAGTGACGTGACCCGGTTAATCATTAGGCCGCTGAGCCTCCGCTCTTGCGTACTACGTCCACTGCTCCGGCCTGGGTGAGCAGAGTTTGAGTCTGGGTCAACTGGTCTTCTTCCACATTGACCAAGACTCCGATATATCCTTCGGTGATTCGAGTGTCGTACAGGCCCTGCTTAAAGGAGGGCAGACGGGACTCGAAGATGATGCCGATGATTGTGAAGATGATGGCCGTCAGCATGGTGCTTTCGTAGGTCACCACAGCCATGGGAGGCAGGGACAAGATGGGCTTGCCGCCCTGTACCAGAGGATAGGCCATCTGAGTCATGGAAGTGAGCATGACGCCTACGGTCAGTCCAATCAGCGCCCCGACGAAGGGGAAGATGTAGAGCCGGTGGCCCTCATGCCGCTCCCCAAACGCGCCCTCGGGGTATGGGGCGTCCGTCAGAAAATCGAAATCGCGCTCGTCAACGTTGGCCGCTTTTAACGCGTCACCGGCGTCGGCGGCGTGGTCGGCGCTATCAAACAGTCCCAATATTGGTTGTTTGGCCATGTCAGATCCCTCGAGATGCCTACTCTAGTTAGTCTTCCCTGAATGTGGCTGGGACGGATACCCGGCCAATCTTTATTTCGGTCCTTAAGATCTCCGCCTCTTTGATGTCGTAGAGGGGGATCAGAGGCACCACCCGCGCAATCAGCAGCATCAGGAGGGAGACCATGGCGAACGTGCCGCCAACCAGAATCCACTCGATGGAGCTGGGCCGGTAGGTGTACCAGTCAAAGGTCAGTAGTTGTTTGCGGGCCAGGCCGGGCACGATGATCAAGAAGCGCTCCAGCCACATGCCTATGTTCACCGAGATACAGGCGAAGGACATGATCCACAGGTTGCGCCGGCCCGTCTTGCTCAGCCAGATGGCCACCGGTAGGAAGTATGTGATTCCCACGAAGATGAACATCCAGATGGCCCAGGGGTTGACCTGGAACTGTAATATCCTTACTGCAACCTCGTCAGCCTCACGGCCGTAGATGCCGAAGATGATCTCCATGACCAGGAAGTAGAACCAACCCGTAGCCACCACTATGAGCAGGCGCCCCAGGGCGTCCAAGTGCTCGTGGCGGATGTAGTTCTGCCATCCGTAGATGTAGCGCAGAATAATCATCACGAAGGCAACGGCGGAGACGCCGGAGTGGACCGCGCCCACCACGAAGTAGGGGGCGAAGACCGTGGAGTGCCACGACTTGACCGACACTGCCATACCGAAGTCCCAGGAAACGATGCTGTGAACCGAGACGAAGACCGGCAGGATCAGTGCGGAGAGCAGCACACCGGCGATGATCTGCAGTTTCCACTGCCTGGGGTTGCCCTGCCAGCCCATGGCCAGCATCCCGTAGATTC
>MDTE01153123.1_pt1 | contig 17610 bp, 10 predicted proteins | sample 811231 | NCBI WGS metagenome assembly MDTE01 (sample SAMN05326651, study PRJNA326480) | marine metagenome | isolation source: seawater | place: Indian Ocean: Red Sea | collected 2010
ACTGGCGCTTGCTCGGGGACGGCGGCACCCCCAATCCGCTGACCCTACGTGAGCCCCAACTCGCCGAAGCCAAGGCGAATGTCGAATCGGCTCAAGCGAGGCTTAGGGAGGCCCAACGGAATCTCGAGCGAACGGTGATTCACGCGCCCTACGCCGGTCGAATCCTGAGAAAACAGGTCGACGTCGGCCAGACCGTATCACCGGGGAACGGTCTCGCGACCATCTTTGCGGTCGACTATGTCGAGATCCGGCTTCCCCTCTTCAATGAATATCTCGACTTCATCGATCTGCCGGAAGATTACCGTGGCGAGGACGCCACCGAGACCGCGCCCAAACCCAAGGTCCTCCTGACCGGCAACTACGGAAGCCGGTCGGTCACCTGGCAAGGGCAGATCGTCAGGGCCGACGGCGCCTTCGATCCCGGGTCCCGCCAGCTCTTCGTCGTGGCCCAGGTCGATGATCCCTATTCAAGGAACGACGAAGACCGCCCTCCTCTCAAGGTCAATCAGTTCGTTGAAGCAAAAATCGAGGGGGATGCCCTCGAGAATGTCTTCGTCGTCCCCAGGACGGCCATTCGCGACGGGCGAGAGGTATTGATCATCGACGCCAACCATCAGATCCGCCGACGGGCGGTCACCGCCATTTGGCGGGATAAGGAAAACTGGATCATTCGGGAACAGCTCAAACCGGGGGAAGTGCTCTGCACCACGCCAATGAGGTTCGCGGCCGAGGGGGCTCGGGTCGTCCCGACCATCGATGGGGTGCCCCCCCAGCGCAGCGGCCCCGGAGGCACCCCGGGGATGGGGCGGGGCAAGCACGGCCCAGGTAAGGGACGTCCCGACGGCAACGCGGGCGCAGCGGCCCCGAGGAATCGTCCCGGAAAACGGCCTTCATCCCAAAGGTAACATGCACGGAATCATCGCCTGGTTCACCCGGAACGGGGTCGCGGCCAATCTCCTGATGGCGGCGATCCTCCTCGCCGGTTTCCTGGCGCTCAAGCAGAGCATTCCGACTGAGGTTTTTCCCGAGTTCGAGCTCGACATCGTGACCGTCACCGTGCCCTACCGGGGTTCCACCCCGGCCGAAGTGGAGGAGTCGGTCGTGATTCGGATCGAGGAAGCCATCCAGGACCTTGAGGGGATCAAGAAGATTGACTCCCTGGCCAGCGAAGGTTCGGGAACGGTTTCGGCCGAAGTCGAGAAGGGCTACAACGCGCGCGAGCTCCTCGACGACATCAAGAACCGAGTCGATGCGATCAACACCTTTCCCCTCGAAACCGAAAAGCCGGTCATCGCCCTCGCTCAACCGCGAGGCGAGGTCATCACCGTCGTGCTTGCCGCCGAAATGAATGAACGCGACCTTCGCACCTTGGGGGAACAGATTCGCGATGAGATTGCAGCCCTCCCGAGCGTCACCCAAGTCAACCTGGCCGGCGTCCGTCCCTATGAAATCGCCATCGAGGTATCCGAGCGCTCCCTTCAGCGATACGGCCTCACCCTCGACTCGGTCGCCCGAGCGGTTCGTAATTCATCTATCGACCTCCCGGCAGGAGCGATCAAAACCACCGGGGGAGAAGTCCTGCTTCGAACCAAGGGACAAGCCTATGTGCAACAGGATTTCGAGGACATCGTGCTCATCACCCGGCAGGATGGCACCCGCCTCACACTGCGCGACATCGCCTCCGTACACGACGGATTTGAGGAAACCCCGCTCTTCGCCAAGTGGAACGGCCAGCCCTGCGTCTTGATCAACGTGGCCCGGGTCGGTGACCAGAATGCCATCACCCTGGCGGAGAATGTGAAGGCCTACCTCGGCCAGCGGCAGGCAACGCTTCCCGAAGGCGTGGGGCTTCATTTCTGGAACGACCGGTCCCGAATCGTGATCAATCGCTTGAACACCCTGACATCAGGCGCCCTCCAAGGGGGCGGCTTGGTCATCCTGGTGCTCGCCCTCTTCCTTCGTCCCATGGTGGCGTTTTGGGTCTGCCTTGGAATTCCCATCGCCTTCATGGGAGCCATCGCCTGCATGCCCTATCTGGGCGTCACCATCAACATCATCAGCCTCTTCGGGTTTATCCTGGTTCTGGGAATCGTCGTGGATGACGCGATCGTCACCGGAGAAAACGTGTTTACCCACCTGCAACGGGGCACCGACCCACTCATGGCCTCCATCCGCGGCACCCAAGAGGTCTCCATCCCGGTGATCTTCGGCGTCCTGACCACCGTGGTGGCCTTTGTTCCGATCCTCATGATTGAGGGAACGCGGGGAAAAATCTTTGCTCAGATTCCCCTCATCGTCATTCCCGTGCTGTTGTTTTCACTGGTCGAATCGAAACTCATTCTGCCGGCGCATCTGAAGCACATCCGAATGCGCCATCGTTCCGGACAAGATCAAAGCCGGCTCGCTCGCTTCCAGGGGCTCTTTGCCACTGGCCTCCAAACCTTTGCTCAACGAGGCTACCGACCGACCCTCGACTTTTGCCTCACCCATCGCTACATCAGTCTGACCACATTCATTTTCGTGGCAGCCTTCCTCTTTGCCCTCCTCGGAAGCAACCGCATCCTCTTCATCTTCTTTCCCCGAGTCGCCAGCGAACGGGCCACGGCTACCTTGACCATGCCCCTGGGCACCCCCGAGGAGGTCACCGCCAAGCACATCGCGGCGATTCAAAAACACGCCCACTCCCTGCAGGCCGACCTCATCGATCCGGCCACCGGAGAGAGCATCGTCATGAACGTCATTTCCGTCACCGGTGGCCAAGGGATGACGGGCGGGCGTCGCTCCGCTCGATCCGGCCTTTCCAATGTCGGGGAAGTCGCCATGCAAATGATTCCCCCTCAGGAGCGGCAACTTAAAACCAGCAGCCAAGAGATCGTTCGGCAGTGGCGGCAGATGATCGGTAGCATTCCGGGAGCCCAAGAGCTTAATTTCCGGGCGGAGATCGGCCGTGGTGGCTCGCCAATTGACATCCAACTCACCGGCCCTGATTTCGAGGCGTTGGCTCGCGCGGCAGACCAGATCAAGGCCCTCCTGACGCGTTATCCAGCCGTCTTCGACATTGCCGACACCTACCAGGACGGCAAATCGGAGATTAAGCTCAAAATCAAGCCCGAAGCGGAAGTCCTCGGACTCACCATGACCGCTCTGGCGAACCAAGCGCGCCAGGCATTCTTTGGCGCCGAAGCACAACGCATCCAACGAGGCCGGGAGGACATACGCGTCATGGTTCGCTATCCCCGGGAGGAACGATCTTCCCTCTCGAATCTGGAAACGATGCGAATCCGAACGAGTGATGGACGGGAGATTCCATTTTCCAGTGTGGCCCAGGCGGAAAGGAGCCGCAGCTTCTCCAGTATTTCCCGAATCGATCGCAATCGCACCATCAATGTCACCGCCGATGCCGACAAAGAAACCGTGAATCTGGAAACAATCAAGGAGGATCTCGCTCGCGAACTGCCGGCCATCGTCGGAGAATTCCCCGGCATGGGGTTTTCCTTCGAAGGCGAAGCCCGGGAGCAGGCTGAATCATTCAGCTCCGTCTATTTGGGAGGGATCGCCGTTCTCTTCGTAATCTACTCGCTCCTGGCGATCCCGTTTCGTTCCTACATCCAACCCTTTGTGGTCATGTCGGTGATCCCCTTCGGCTTGGCCTGCGCCATCCTGGGTCACCTGATCATGGGCTTGGCAGTTAGCATGATGAGTATCTTTGGAATGTTGGCGCTTTCCGGAGTCATCGTGAACGACAGCCTGGTCCTGGTGGATTACATCAATCGCAAGCGACTCGAGGGCGAGTCGATCTTTGTGTCCGTGCGCACTGCGGGCGTGGCACGGTTTCGAGCGATCATGCTGACCTCGATGACCACCTTCGCCGGCCTGCTCCCCATGATGTTCGAGAAGAGCACCCAAGCTCAGTTCTTGATCCCCATGGCGGTTTCCCTCGGATGGGGCGTGATGCTCGGGACCTTTGTCACTTTGTTGCTCGTTCCCATCAACTACCTGATCCTGGAGGACCTCCGTCGCTTTGCCCAAAACTATTGGAACTGGCAATTGGGCCGTCCTCAAGACGGCGATTCCTCCGAGTCCCTCAACTCAGGCCCCGCTCGGACACCACCCTCCTGACTCGGTGGGCAAGCATGAATCTTAAGGGCATCGGGTGATTTACGCTTGAGCCCCCCAAGCCAGGGCGTAGCATCCTCCAATGCACCCTCAAGGCGCCTCCAAATCGGTCCGACTCGATCGCCGAGAGTTTCTCAAGCAAACGAGTTTATCGACGACAGCAATGCTGGGGTTTCCGGCCATTGTCTCGAGTCAATCTCCCAACAGCAAACTCAACATCGGCTACATCGCCACCGGGGGGCGCGGCGGCGCCAACCTTCGCCAAACCGAGAGCGAATCGGTCGTGGCACTGTGCGATGTCAATGCCGACCAACTCGCCCGGGCGGCCGCGAAACATTCTCAGGCAAGACAGTATCGCGATTTTCGGGAATTCTATGCGGATGCGGATGACCTCGACGCCGTCGTCGTCTCTACGACCGAACACACCCATGCCTTCGCCGTTCTTCCGGCCCTCAAGATGGGCAAGCATGTCTACTGCGAAAAGCCCCTGACCCGAGACGTCCACGAGGCCCGGATCATCACCGAGGCGGCTGCAGCCGTTTCAGTAGCCACTCAAATGGGCACGCAGATTCATGCCGGCGAGAACTATCGTCGGGTGGTTGAGCTGGTCCAGTCGGGTGCCATCGGCAACGTCCACGAAGTGCACGTCTGGGTCAGTCGAGCCTGGGGTTGGCAAACGGAAGCCGAGGCAAAAGCCAACAAGGATATCGTCTGGAGCTTTAAGCGTCCGCTTGAACCCATGCCGGTCCCCATTTACCTCGACTGGGATCTCTGGATTGGTCCCGCTCCGTTTCGCCCCTATCACGAGATCTATTTCCCCGGCCCGAAATGGTACCGGTGGTGGGACTTCGGCAACGGAACCATGTCCGATCTCGGAAGTCATTTCAACGACCTCCCGTTCTGGGCCCTCAATCTGGACGCCCCCAACACAATCGAGGCCTCCGGCCCTCCGCCCCATCCTGAAATCGCCCCCGCCAGCATGAGCGCCACATACAAATTCCCCGCCCGAGGAGAACGGGGTCCCGTCACGCTTCACTGGCATCAGGGAAGCCACAAGCCGGCGATTTGGAAGGAGGGCAAGATTCCTCAATGGGGCAACGGCCATCTCTTCATCGGCGACGAGGGTATGTTGTTGGCCGATTACGGAAAGCATCTTCTTTTACCTGAAGCACGGTTCAAGAACTTCAAGGCGCCCAAGCCCTGGATTCCTCCTTCGCGAGGGCACCACCAGGAATGGATTCACGCCTGCAAAACCGGTGCCCCCACGACCTGCGACTTCGCCTACGCCGGCCCTCTCACCGAATCGAATCACCTTGGCAATGTCGCTTACCGGGCCGGCAAGAAACTTGACTGGGATACCACCAATCTCAAGATTCCCAATGCCCCCGACGCCGAACGTTTCCTCGGGCGAACTTATCGCGAGGGGTGGAGCCTCAGCTAACCCGACACCCCGCCATGCATCAACCACAGACGCCCCCCCTTTCCCGCCGTCGCTTTATTTGCCATGGCATGGGAGCATGGGCGGCGGCGCAGCTTCCATCTCTCCACGCTCGAGACGCCAACCTGACTCCGGTCGAGGCCACCCGACACGCCCTCGGAGCAAGGGTCCGCATTCAAGTGCTTGCCCCGGATACTGAACTCGCCCATTCGGCCATCGGAGAGGCCTTCGCGGCGATTGAGGCCGTGGAACAGAGGATGAGCCTCTATCGCCCGAACAGCGAGATCTCAAGACTGAACCGTCACGGCAAACTCCGCTCTCCTTCGGCATCATTGCGCCGGGTGCTTCAGACGGCCACCCGGCTTGCCCGACGATCCGAGGGGGCCTTCGACATCACCATCCAGCCCCTTTGGGACCTTTACCACCAAGCAAAACAATCCAACACCCCACCCTCCAGAGCGGAAAGGGACGGGGCTCTCGATCGGGTCGATTGGAACACCCTCCGCCTTGAGGAGGAACAAGTCACGCTGACCCGCCCCGGATCGGCCATCACTCTCAACGGCATCGCCCAGGGGGTTGCGGCGGACCAGGCCCAAGCCGCGCTTCGGCGGTCAGGGATCGAACACGCCATCGTCGATTGCGGTGAGTTGGCCCCGCTGGGGAGAAAGGCGGAAAACCACCCCTGGCAGGTGGGGATTCAACATCCCCGCGACCCGGACGCATTTGCCGCTCTGATCCCGATGACCGACCGTTGCCTGGCGACTTCCGGCGACTACGAAACCCGTTTCTCCGACGATTTCACCCTCCACCATATCCTCGACCCACGGACCGGGCAGTCGCCCCCACAACTCGCCAGCGTGACGGTGGCCGCTCCCACGGCAACGCTTGCCGACGCCCTTTCAACCACCCTTCTCATTCTCGGGATCGAAACAGGGTTTGAGCTGATGGCTCAATTCGACAACGTCGACGCCCTCGCCATCATGAAGAACGGGGAGCGACGACAAAGTCCAGGCTTCCCTTCCGGAGGATGAATTGCCTTTTTTCATGAGTCGCTTTCGCTCTCTTTTCCCGACGTTCTGGATCGCTCTCCTCCCGCTCTGGATAGCCTGCCGCCACCCCGCTCCTCCCGCCAATCCCGCGAGTTCGGTCCCGCTCAACAGCGAGCAGATTGAGGCGGCGTTCGGATCTTACGGAATCGACGTCATCCGCCAGGACGATGGGTGGCGAATCTCGAACCTTCACAGCGTGCACGAGGACACAAAGATCTGCCGAACATTGGCCATCGTGAAGATGCCCTCCAAGGTCCCGGGAACGATTCGGCGGATCCATCAGTCGATTCTGGAAGGAGCCTCCATCGGAGCGACTTTTCAATCAAAAGGTTGGCAGGTCGTCAAAACAGATCACCAGGTCTCGCGGACTGATGAGCTTCCCGAGGATTCACCGATCATTGCCCTGATGAAAAACCCTCTGGAGCGCCGCCTTCCCCTCCACCGTTACCGGTTGTCCGTCCTCAAGCGAGACCATCGGATCCCTTACGCCACGATCGCGGAGATTCACCACCCGGACTACCTCAACCCCGATCATCTCAAGCGATTCTATAAGATACCCCACTACCAGTCCTCATCCGATCCCGATCCCGATCCGATGGCCACAACGCTCATCAAGTTGGCAACCCGGGCCTTGCAACCCCACGAGGCATCCCTCGGAGGGGCTCATTCTGACCCTTGAAGCCGGGCGGCGGGGTCTTGACCAAAGTAATCCCCGAGCACCTGGTAGAGCGCCTCATGGCGGCGCTTTAATCGAATCGGCTTTTCAAAGAAGCATTCGACCAACACGGCAAAAAACTCCCCCGGATGAGTGGCGCCATAGTCATCGATGAAAGTCGCTCGACCTCGCCCGGATGCCTCCACCAGGACCTCAAACTCACGCTGCATCACCTCAAACCAACGCCGGTAGCGGCTTCGGTGGCGCAGCACCGGAACCCCGTTGGCGAAGCCATCCATGAAATCCAGCTTGTGGGCAAACTCATGCAACACCACATTGCGCCCGTCATGGGGATTCCTCCCGCCCGCGTGAGCACTCGCCCAGGATAACACGACCGGACCCTCCCGGGACGCGTGGCCGAGCACCGGACGGTCCGAAGGGTGAACCACGCCGGCCGCGTCCACGGTGGCATGGGGGGGGACATAATGGGAGGGAAAGACCAGGACATTTCGAACGTTGACAAAATAATCATGATCCAGGCCAAGAAGCAGGAGCCCGGCCTGCCCAGCAATGGTGACCCGGATCTCATCCGTCAACTCGAGGCCACGACATCCCTCCCACTCCTTTTCGGCGACAAGAATCTGAACCAAGGAACGCAGGCGATGTTTTTCCTCGGAACCAAGGGCCTCAAAGTGCGGAACACGCTCCTCAAGCCAAGCATTCCAGCCGGTGGGAAAGGGTTGGCTCAGGATTCGCCGACGCCTCCGTTTTCGAAGCCAACGACCGATCATCCTCTCTTTTTCCCCCTCGATTCCATCCCCACCTCACTCCAAGGAAGCACCGGGACCGCCCGCCTTATCTTCCGACCTCGCCCCCAGCCCGGGAACGATCAACATCACCGAAAATTTCCCGGTGCATCCACTGGCTTTCCACTGCCGGAACAAGGTCTCCGGATCACCAATCTGGTCCCAGGCATGACGTTCCTCCTTTGAGGTCGCCCCGACATGAGTCATGTAACGCACCCGGAGGCCATGTTGCCTCACTCGTTTGAGGACCTCCTCGAACGCCCCCGAGTCGAACCAATACATCCCGTCAGGATCCGGACCATCCGCGACACCCGCGTCCTCCACCACCCCCGAGGCCGGTGGGGGCACCGGGCACAACCCTCGATAGACATGCGCCTCTAAAAAAGTCATTTGCCGGTCCTGCATGGTCACGAACCGCTCCCGCATCGTTTGCTCCTCCTCGATCACCGCGGTCACTGCCTCTGCAATCCGCCCGGCTTCATCCTCTTCACACGCTTGCCTCTTCAGGGAGAGATGGATTAAGCGCTGGTAGGAGCGCGATCCCAGGAGTTTGAAGAGCGATTCTTCCCTTTCCTCATGCCGATGGGTCTCAACGCATTCGGCAGGAGAAAACGAGACACCACACACCGAACACGAATGAAGCGCCGCCAAATACTCGCGCTGCCATAATTGATCACAGGCCAGTGCCTTGCAGTGGGGACAATGAGGAAAGATCCTGGTGAGATCGAGAACCCGCCTGTGGGGCGATCGCAGTTCCACCCTCAGGGGAAGGGCACGCCCCTTTGCCAATCCCACCGCCTCAAGGAAGTGGAGTAATTCCCCGCGGGCCGGAAGATCCGATTCGCTCGCGGAACCATCGCCGATTTGATCCGCCAGTTCCTCAATCAGACATTCCAGCACCAGCAGTGTCTTGGAAGGAACCGGCGAGCGCATCCAAAGCCCATACCAGAGGGGTTGGGTCGATTGAAAACACTCCTCCAAGGTGGACCCACCGCCCAACCGGTCAAGGATTGCCGCCAGTTTCTGATTCAAAACCACCGAATTAGGATCGACCGAGATTTCCCCCCAGCATCCCGCCAGACGGTGGGTTCGAGCATTGGCCGGACACGTCCCACAGATGGTAGCCACCTCCAGGGGGCCGCCCAGGGGACCGAACTGCTCGGAGACGCTCCATCCGCGCGTGGGATAAGCGAGCACCCGGCCGGGAGGAGGCGTACAGCTCTCCGGAACACAGCGGGAATTGGTGACGAGGACATCCTCAATCAGTTCTCTTCCGGATGATGAGACTCTTAGCGCTCGATCATAGTCAACGGCGATTCCCAATCTCTCCGCCACCAGACGCGGAGAAGGATCGGACATCGATTGGCGGACCGAACAAGTGTAATCGAGTGACCATACCACTCTTTGTCCCAGCGTATCCATCGGTTCTCGCTCAGAATGACACAAGGCCTGCCAAAAGTCGATGATCGCCTTCAGCGTCGAAACCAACCGCAAGAACCCCGGGGCAGACGAAAACAGATGGGCGTCAAGACTCAGCGCTCGAGAGCCCCGAGGGGTTCCCGTACGGGTTGAGGCTTGCTCCGTGATGGACGAAAAACCTCGATGCACGCCCCCCGATTGACTACAATTCCCCATCCATGAAAATCAGCCCCCTGTTCATCCGACGCGCCACCCCTTTCCTCCTCGCTCTCGGGACGGTCGGCCAGACGCCATCCTTTGCGGCCGATCCGATCGAAGGATTCAAGAACACGCCGATCATTCCCGGCACGCCCTACCACCTTCATGATCCGGACCGACCGCAGCCTCCGGTGGTCAACCCCAGCACACCCTTCAGTCAAGCCACATCCGCCCCTTCCGACGCAACGATTCTCTTTGATGGGACGAACCTCGATCGATGGCAGGCACGCAACGGCGGACCGGCAACCTGGAAAGTCACCGACGGCTACGTCGAAACCGCTCCCCGGGGAGGCGCCATTCGCACCAAGGGCAAGTGGGAAGACTTTCAACTTCATGTCGAATGGGCCTCGCCAAGCCCCGGCAAAGGCCGGGGACAGGGTCGCGGCAACAGCGGCATCCTCATCAACGGCATGTACGAAGTGCAGGTTCTGGACTCCTACCAATCCAAGACCTACGCCGACGGGCAGGCCGCCTCGATCTACGGTCAGGCCCCGCCCCTGGTAAACGCCAGCAGGGCGCCGGGAGAGTGGCAAACCTATGACATCATCTTTGAATCCCCCCGTTGGGACGAAACAGGGAAACAGCTCAAGAAAGCCGTCATCACCGTCCTCCACAACGGGGTGGTTGTGCATCATCGCTACGAGCTCTCAGGGGCAACCGACGGGATTAGCAGAGAGGTTCCCTGGCGAACCCTCTCCAAGTATACCCCCCACGACCCCGATGTCTTTGTCGGCCTCCAGGACCATGGGAACCCCGTTCGCTATCGTAACATCTGGATTCGCCCCATCGGCCAATACGACAAATAGTAAGATCGGGGCCAGGCGACCGCGGGGTGGAGACCACCCCTTCGGCTCTCACAATTCCGCTTCCGTCCAAGGGCGCATTCGGGTTGACGTCGATTCCCTGACGCGGCGGACTTGTTCCGGCGAGATCGGACCGGCTCGGTTTCCAAACGCCGCTCGCACAAAGCTCAGAACCTCGGCGATCTGCTCGTTGCTCAGCGCTGAGAACCCCGGCATTGGCACCTCGGCAGAGGAGATAAAGGGGGTTCCATTGACCCGCAGAGGCCCCTCGAGTCCATGCAAAACCGTCTTGATCAATCGGTCCACTCCACCTCTCACCCAGTCACTTTCCGCCAGAGGAGGATATACACCAGTGAGACCTTCGCCCGAGGGTTGGTGGCAGGCCACACAGGCCATTTGATAGAGTGCTTCCCCCGGTGAAACCCGGTCGTCGGAATCCCCTAGAAGATCACGAAGATAGGATTCCTGACGACTCGAGCTTAGCTCAAGCGTTCCTTCGGAAAGTCTCGGTCCCCAATGGGGCTGCAACGACCGGGCGGTCTGTCTAAGGGCATAAACAAGGAAGCGATCCATCTCCATATCAAGCACCTCGGTTGCCGCTGAGACGGCATTGAAATCCCTCAAATAGCTGCAGGCGACGACCGCTTCCAGACGGACTCGCGGATGGGCGTCCCGTGCCTGCTCTCGCAACAAACCGATCGGATCCTCCAAGCCCCCCGCCCAGTGCCCGAGCACGCGGGTCCCGTAGGCTCGGACCCGAAAATCGTTGGCCTTCAACAGTTCCCTCAATCGCTGCGGTCGCACGACATGATGCGCCTGGTAGACCCCCATGAGTTCCATCAGCAAGCGGTCCCGCATCAAGTCATTCTCGTCGATTGTTTCGGCCCAACGATCGGCTGCCGCCACGACTTCCTCGGTGGGGGCATAGAAAAGCAATCGCTTGGCTTGATAGCGCGTCCACCGTTCGGGGGAACGGAGTTGGTCCAGGAGTTCTTCGAGATCCATCGCCGCCAAATCGGGTTGGGTCACGGCCGGAAACCCCTGGGCGGTAATCCGCCAAATGCGACCATGGTGCTTGTCACGACGAGGATCGGCGTAACTGGCCTGGTAGTGGCCGATGATCGGGTTGTACCAATCGGCGAGATAGATGGCCCCATCCGGACCGACCGACACATCGACCGGACGAAACGCATCGTGATTCGACCGGACCAGCTTGGGGAGTTGTGAACTGACAAATCCCGCACCTTGATCGTGCAGCTGGTGCAATTCCACCACCGCACCAAAATACCCACCGATCACCGCCAGGCCTTGAAGCGCGGCCGGTAAGGCCCGCGTCCCGATCAGATCAATCGACGTGGTTTTGGGCGAGGTTTCGAACAAGGCCCCCACTGAATGATACTGCTCGGGCGAATTCTGATAGGAAACGTTGGCAATGTGACGATCGCCGCTCCCCAACGGATCACCTCCTCGAACCATTCCCGGCACGGACCAGTATCCATGGGGACGATCACCACTCTTGTGAAACACCTGTCCAAAATCATCAAACACCACTCCCCAACAGTTGGCACCGGCCATTCCCCCTCCAAAAAAGCCTTCGAGCCGCAAACTCCTTGGTTCGAAACGCCAGACCCCAGAGCGGTCCAGCCGCGAAATCCCCCACGGGGTTTCCACCTGCGACATCGCATGGAGTCCCTGGGTAAACCACAAGCTGCCATCCGGGCCATGGGAAATCGAATTGATCATCTGGTGAGTATCCCCCACCCCGAATCCCGAAAAAATCACCTGACGTTCATCCGCCTTGCCATCGCCGTCACGATCACGGCAATAAAGGAGCCGGTCGAAATCACACACGTAAAGTCCATCCGGACCGGGCTCGACTCCCTGCACCATGGTCAAGTTTTCCACGGCTTTCCACCATCGATCCGCCCTGCCGTCCCCGTCCTGATCTTCCAAAACCACGATGTAATCCGCCGGCAATGCCCCCGATTGAGTCTGCGGATAACTGGGCGAGCAGGCGACGTAGAGTCGTCCCTTCTCATCCCAGGCAAACTGGGTCGGGTTGACGACGGCCTCGTGTTCGGAGGCAAAGAGATTCATCGAATAGCCCGGAGCCACGGTCAAGGTTTCCCGTTGCGCCCGGGGAGACAGTGCCGGGGGGGATTTCTCCGATTCCCCTTGTCGCGGCAACGGCGGCAGACTCACCCACTGGCCCTTTGCCAAGGCATGAATTCGCGAATCACCCGCCTCCACGACAAGCCGCCGATGCTCGAAGGTGGCTTGAAGCGTGGGGGCCTCTCCCGCCGCCTTTCCGTATCGCGACCAGATCCGATCGCCATAGACGAAGGACCAATTGGCGGGCCGCCAACAATCAAACCACACCCGGTTTTTCTCACGAATCGCCTGCAGCAGCCGATCGGGATGGGGGATCGAGACCGGTGCGGCCCCCAGTTGTTCGGCAATGATGTCGGCAATCACCCGGAGCCCCGACTCGGTCAGATGCATCCCGTCCTCTGTCAGGCGGGGAGAAACCTCCCCGCGGGCCATGAGCGGCCCAAATAAATCCACGAACACCGCGCCCCGCTCTCGGGCGATCTCCCGGATTGTCGCGACGTAGGCACCCACCTCGTCGTTTCGTTTGGAAAGATCCGGGGCATGGGACGCCAAGGGTTTTTCAAAGGGCATGGGAGAAACGAGTACATGCCGCCGGGTCTGGACCGCGAACTGATCGAGCAAGCGATGATAGGCCGCCTTGAACGCCGGCAACCGTCCCCGCCCCTCCAACGCTTCCACCTGTCCGAACTGAGCCAACACCAGCGTCGCCCCCACCGTCTGCAACTGTTCGGACCACGCCCCGAAATTCAGATCCCGCCACTGTTCGTATACGGTATCGGCTTCCCAGGCCATCGACCGAAACCGCGGCTCGCGTTGGGCAAAACCGGAGGTCAGGCGAGCTTCCAGGAACCCGCCCTTCTGTTCCCTGACCCAATTCTCCTGTCCCACCAAAACGATGATTTCGCCCGCCTCCAACCCAAACCGGCCATCCGGAAAAGCGGGTCTCGAAGCCCGGGGCTGCCGTTCCCCAAACCGGCTCAACACCTCGGCCGGGGGAGGGACATTTGTGTCCGGCAAGGCTTCGATCGACAAATTTCGAAACGAGATCTCTGCCTTGCACGCCCCGTGAATCTGCAAGGCGATGTGTCCCTCGAGGGGAATCTCGGGGTCGCGCTCCAACCAGACGGCCGTCCGCCGGCCGTTCAAGAATAGGGACACCTCAGCTCCCATCGCGCGGATCTCGTAGACATTCCATTCCTCCGGCCTTTCAAGAGCCTGGATCAACTCGGGATCAGCGCTCACGAGCATGGTACGGCGGCGGGACTCGTCATAAAGAAACCCGGAATAGCCCGCGCCGATATCGGCTTGATAGCCGATCATTTCGTTGGGCGGATCGTCAATGCGTTGACTGCGAAACTGAATCCCTCCGTTCACGAACCCGTCCGTGCCGACCAGCTTGTATTCGGCTCTCAGATGAAAATTGCGATAGGACCGAGTCGTGGAAAGAAACTCGTTCTGGGGATTTCCCTCCAGGCTGCCCCCAACAATCACCCCATCCCGAATCCGCCAGACGTTTTCCGTATCGCCTTCCCATCCTTGAAACGATACCCCGTCAAACAGGGCGACCGGTTCCGCCGCGTTGAGTATCCCGACAGTCACCCCCGTCAAGAAAACGAGCATTCTATGAAAATCATTCATTTCAAACATCCTGCTTGCGCATCCATCATGTTCCCGATCCTCCCATCCTCCCCTAGACCGTCACCGGATGCAAACCCCAACCCTGCTCTCATCCGCCGAGCCGCGGCGGCGACTTGCCCCAGGAATGCTGATCCATTCGATGAGAACCCTGGTCGAGACCGACGGGGCTTCCCAATCTCCTTGCTTCCTATGAGAGATCAAAAGGCAAGGCCACGGTTGGCGTCGCTCTACTTGATCAACGAGCCCCGTTTGGTTAGGATCCGTCTCAACCATGTCCCCGATTATGAGACCGCTTAAGATCCTCCTAATCCTCATCTCTGCGGTCGGGCCTCTCACTTCGTTCCCCCATGCAGCGGTCAGTTTCGAAGCCGAGATTCGACCGATTCTCGAATCGAATTGTCTTCGATGCCATAATTCCAATTCCAAGAAGGGTGATCTCTCGCTCTCAACCAAGAAGGAGGCTCGAGAGACCTTTCCCGACTTGTGGACCCCCAAGGCACCGGACGACTCCCGAATCATTCAAGTCCTCTTGCCCGGCAAATCAGCTCAACCCGAGATGCCTCAAAACGGAGCCCCTCTTTCGGAGGCCCAGATTGAACGAATCCGACAATGGATCCGCGAGGGGGCCAACTGGCCCTCCCATCTCGTCCTTCAGGAGCCCTCGAAAGCCAATGCACAGTGGTGGGCATACCAGCCCATTTCCCCCCGGGATCCGAGGAACATTGACGCCTACATCGACGAGGTGCTCTCGGAGAATGGCCTGACCCAGAATCCCCCCGCCGATCGACGCACCCTGATTCGGAGGGCGAGTTACGATCTCACCGGCCTTCCTCCCAAGCCGGACGAGGTCGCCGCCTTTGTCAACGATCCCGATCCCCTCGCCTACGAACGACTCCTCGACCGCCTCCTCGCCTCTCCTCAATATGGCGAGCGTTGGGGGCGGCACTGGCTCGATGTGGTTCGTTTCGGTGAAAGCAATGGTTACGAGCGCAATGTCATTATCAACGACCTCTGGCCCTTCAGGGACTATGTCATTGGCTCCCTTAACGCAGACAAGCCCTTCGATCAATTCATCCGGGAACACATCGCGGGTGATGTCTTGGGTAAGGGCCAACCCGAGGTCGAAATCGGCAGTGCCTTTTTGGTAGCGGGCCCCTTCGATGATGTCGGCAATCAAGACGCCGTCCAGGCCGCCCAGATTCGAGCCAATACCCTGGATGAAATGATTCGTGCCACCAGTGAAGCATTCCTCGGACTGACCGTCGGGTGCGCCCGATGCCACAACCACAAGTTCGATCCGATCCTCCAGGCAGACTATTATCGGCTCTATGCCACCTTCGCCGGGATTCGGCACGGTTCAGCCGATTAGGCGACGCCCCGCGAAAAACAAGTTCGGGAGCAACGACTCAAGCCTCTCAACAAGGAGGCCCAAAGCATCAAGGAGAGTATTGAGAAGGTTGAGGCCGCCATACTGGATCGGGGGGAGCAACGAGCCGCGGAAATCGAGGCCAGGTGGGTGCGCCCGAAGATCGAGCGCACCGGCGTCGAGGAACGCTTTCCGGCCGTGACCGCCCGCTTTGTCCGGCTGGTTTCCGAAGGGCAAGACACCAACCCCCAGAACCTCCGAAACTTCAATGTCGACGAATTCGAGGTGTGGTCGCCCAGTCCAAACCCCATCAACATCGCACTGGCATCCAATGGCACCAAAGCCTCCGGGACATCCCGGCAGATCGAGGATTTTGCCGATGCGTATGACGCTGATCTCGCCATTGACGGTCAGTTCGGGGCTCGGTTCATCGCCACCGGGGGCACCCTCACCCTGGAGTTTTCATCGTCGAAATCGTTCGACCGAATCTACTTTTCAAGCGCACGCGGGGCCGAAATCCCCACCCAGGGCAAGTTCAACTTTCTGGGTGAATACCGAATCGAGATCTCGGACAACGGAATCGACTGGCGCAAACTGACTGACAGTCACGACCGGAAACCGGTCTCCAAGGCCTACCGGGAACAGCGAATCCGACGTTTGATCCGCACCGACGAGGAGCAACAGCGCCTGAAGACGCTCCGGGAGCAGGCGCGAAAGGTCCAACGGCAGATCCAAGCGATTCCCCCGCTTGCGAAAGCCTTTCTGGGACGCCGAAGCGAGTCCGACGGGGCCGGCCCCTTCCACCTTTTTCAGGGAGGCAACCCCCAGCGCAAAGGAGAGGAAATCGTTCCGGCCAGTCTGTCGGTGCTGGCTTCATCGACCCCACCCTACGAGCTCAGGAACGGAGTTCCCGAAGGTCAGCGTCGAGCGGCATTGGCCCACTGGATCACCCATCCCCAGAATCCGCTGCCTGCCAGGGTGCTCGTCAATCGGGTTTGGCACTACCACTTCGGAACGGGCATCGTCGATACCCCGAGTGATTTTGGATACATGGGCGGCCAGCCCACCCATCCCGAACTTCTCGACCATCTGGCCCAACGACTTATCGAATCGAATTGGAGGCTCAAACCCCTGCACCGGGAGATCATGCGGTCGAAGGCTTACCGCCAATCCTCGGCCTGGACCAAGGCTGGCGGCCAACTCGATGCCGACAGTCGATTCCTGTGGCGATTTCCTCCGCGAAGGCTCTCGGCCGAGGAGATTCGGGATACGATCCTCCAACTCTCAGGCCAACTCGACCTCGCGGCGGGCGGCCCCGGATTTCGACTTTACCGATTCATGCAGGACAATGTCTGCACCTACGAACCGCTCGATATCCACCCCCCGGACACCTATCGACGCGCGGTCTACCATCAGAACGCGCGGGCCTCAGTCGTCGATCTGATGACCGACTTCGATCTCCCCGATTGCGCCTTCTCCAGTCCGCGCCGAGCCGGGACGACAACACCCCTCCAAGCGCTTACCCTGTTGAACCATCAGTTCACCCTGGATATGGCCAAGGCATTGGCCGGCCGGCTCCTCAGACAAACCCTCACCCAAGGCCAAGTCGAGGAGGCCTTTCAACTGGCCTTTCAACGCCCCCCTCGGCCCATGGAAATGGAGGCTTCCATCGCCATGATTGAAAAACACGGCCTTGAAGCGTTCAGTCGAGCGCTCCTCAACGCCAACGAATTGATCTACCTTGATTAAGCGCTCCCACTGATCGATGAACTCTCCTCTCCTCTCACTCACCCGCCGGGGTTTCCTTGGCAACGTCTCGACCGGCCTCGCGGGAATCGGCCTTGCCCGGCTTCTCCGCCGTGAGCTCCATGCCGCGCCGCCGCAAGGCCCCCATTTCCCGGCCCGGGCAAAGCGGGTGCTCCAGATATTCTGTCCGGGAGCCGCCTCCCA
>MDTE01022371.1_pt1 | contig 17609 bp, 18 predicted proteins | sample 811231 | NCBI WGS metagenome assembly MDTE01 (sample SAMN05326651, study PRJNA326480) | marine metagenome | isolation source: seawater | place: Indian Ocean: Red Sea | collected 2010
TAATAAGGGATCTGACATGGACATTCATAACTTTACGCCCTTTAGCGCCTTAGCCGGAGGTATCCTTATTGGACTATCCGCCGTATTCCTGCTCCTATCGAGTGGAAAAACGGCGGGAATTAGCGGACTGGTGCAAGGTGCATTAATTAATGAATCTATTCAACAGCGCGGGCAATGCATCTTATTTCTAGGCGGGCTAATTGGCGGCGCATTACTCTACCGCATATCACCTGGCACGATCACCTCGATTACCATCGAAGCACCCCTAATGCTTCTAGTCACCGGCGGTATTCTCACTGGGTTTGGAACCGCTCTTGGTAGTGGATGTACCAGCGGGCATGGAATCTGCGGGTTGGCAAGAAAATCAACACGTTCACTTGTGGCAACGATCGCTTTCATGACTGCCGGCATAGCCACTGTCTACTTTTTAAGACACGTACTTGGAGGCTGAGGACATGTTAAGATCCATATGCATACTTTTTTCGGGCCTTGTATTTGGTCTTGGACTTTGCATCTCACAGATGGTTAACCCTATCAAAGTTCTCGGTTTTCTTGATATTGCGGGAAAATGGGACCCCAGCCTCGCGTTCGTGATGATAGGTGCCTTGCTAGTGGCAGCGCCTGGATTTTTCTTTGTACTTAAACGTCAAAGTCCGATGTTTACAAATAATTTTCCAACGCCGAATGAAAGTGGTATCGACAGCCAGCTTATAATAGGTGGACTAATATTTGGATGTGGCTGGGGTTTGGTGGGCTTGTGCCCCGGCCCCGCAATTGCTTCCATAGCTTACGGCTTGCCTTCTAGCCTTATTTTTGTCGCCGCTATGGTCGCGGGAGTGAGCCTGGCCAACAGCTTCACTAAAGCACTCAGAATATTCTAATTTATTTGCATCAATGCTAAGCTAGACCTAGGGAATCAGCCAACAGTCAAATTCTGCGAACACGGATTCATATAGTGACTTTTTAAAACTAATGATCTCTTGCAAACATCTAGCAGGCGGCATCCACTCCCATGCATCAAATTCCGGGTGTCCGCTAGCATCCAAATTAATCTCCGAATCTCGTCCCGTATAGGCCATCGCAAACCATTTCTGTCGCTGACCCACATACTTTCCCCTCCATGGGTCGACTGCCATTGAAAGCGGCAATTCATAACTAAACCATCGCTTTGAAATTTCTAATATGTCTACTTTATTAATTCCGGCCTCTTCGTAAAGTTCCCGGAGGGCCGCCGAGCGGATATCTTCCTGTTCATCAATCCCACCTTGCGGCATTTGCCATCCGCCAACGGCAACGCCAATACGACGTCCCATGAAAATATGCCGGTTGGCATTTATCAACATTATTCCAACCCCAGGGCGATATAACTTCTTCGTCATTTAGTGGAAGGAAGGTATACAAATAACCATCATATTCGCCTAGATACGATCCTCAAACAGAGCAACCCCACGAATTAAGTCTAGAGCCCGTTGCATTTGATAGTCTAACAAAGTTTTCTCACGTTCATCATCGAGAACTTGATCACCGGTGCCTTCAGGTCCGTTATTAACTTCGCTGTCGCCACTCTCTGAATCTAGCCTTCCCCGTAAATCTCCTTCTCTTCGCCGCTCCGAATCGGATGCTATCTCAATAGTCCCAGCCTCGACAAAAATATCTGGCTCAATACCAGTGGCCTGGATAGAGCGGCCGGAGGGCGTATAGTACCTTGCGGTGGTAAGACGCATAGCAGCCTCACCAGGAAGGGGGATGATCGTTTGGACGGACCCCTTACCAAACGACCTCGTGCCTAATATAATTGCTCTCTTATGGTCTTGAAGAGCTCCAGCAACAATCTCCGATGCAGATGCAGAGCCGCCATTAATGAGAACCACTATTGGAAGACCTTCTGCAATATCACCTGAGCGCGCATTAAATCTCTGCCCACCGCGACTTCCACGTCCCCTAGTTGAAACAATCTCTCCCTTGTCGAGAAAGGCGTCGGACACAGAAATAGCTTGGTCCAGAAGACCCCCTGGATTATTTCGAAGGTCTATAACAACACCTTGAAGGTCTTGCCCAATCTCCAGCAAAAGATTTTTCATGGCTCTCTCGACTCCACCATCCGTCTGCTCATTAAATGAAGTAATCCGGATTACCGCCACGTCTTCCTCTGCCCTCGCCTTTACGGATCTTATGCGAATTATATCTCGAATAATGCTTACATCAAATGGCTGCTCGATACCCTCCCGTTTCACAGTCACTATAATTTCTGACTGCACTGGACCCCTCATACGATCGACAGCTTCCCCTAGAGTTAGTCCGAACACCTGCTCCCCATCAATCCCTATAATTAGGTCTCCCGGTTGGATTCCGGCTCGATGAGCAGGGGTGTCATCAATTGGTGAGACGACCTTTACGACTCCACCCTCCATAGTCACCTCTATACCAAGCCCACCAAATTCCCCCTTAGTATTCACCTGCATCTCTCCATAAGCATCGGCGCTCAAGAAAGTAGAATGAGGATCTAGGGAGCTTAGCATTCCTTGGATCGCTGCCTCTATAAGAGCAGAATCCTCAACCTCTTCAACGTATTCCGCCCTGACACGCTCAAACACATCGCCAAACATATTAAGTTGTCGGTAGGTCTCTGTATCGGTGGTCTCCCCAATTTGGGCTGGCACAAAATACAAAAAGACGACTGCGGTCCATAAAAAAAAGCGGCTCATCCTCTAACCTCTCGATCTATTTGATCCAACCAACCAGTTGGATTTATCGGCTTCCCCTTCCGGCGAACTTCCACGTAAAGAACAGACTCTCTGCCCGTTGAATCGTCCATCAGCCCAACAGGTTCGCCCGCTCTTACAAAATCACCCACCTGACCATAAATTCGGCCAAAACCCGAAAGCAAACTATGATATCCTCGGCCATGCTCAATTATCAAGAGCAGACCATATGTTCTGAAAGTTCCTGAAAAAACAACTTTACCAGGTCGGAGACTAACGACGTCTGAGACGTTCTCAATTTTTATGTGAATACCCTGGCTTGTAGGACCATTTCCCCGACGCGCACCAAATTCTCTTACAACCTTCCCTAGGTCCAAATAAGAATTAACTGTCGGCATGAGAGCCAAATTGTGCTTCGCCAAGTCAGCGCTGGGTGAATACTTCGAGCCTTTCTCTTGCGCACTGTCCTCAAGGGCATTCGCAGGGGAGTCCAAAACCTCCATTAATTGCTGAAGGTCGTTAGCCTTTGCCGCTAATCGGGCCAATTTTTCATCTGCTTTCTTATGTTCAGAAAACACGATAGCCTGCAAGCTTGATTTACGATGCAACAATGCTTCTAAATCGGCTCTCTGTAACTCTAACATCCTCTTTGACTCAACTAATGCATTGGTCTCCTCAAAATATCTCGCACGTAAACTTTTTAATGATTTGACACTGGCAGAAATAGCTTCCTTTTGCCGCTTTAAGCCCTCCGCCATGCCTGCTAGTGTAGCCAACCTCAACAGCCCTGCGCGATTCTGCGTGTTCATATTTGGAGAATAATGGCTTGCGTGCCTCCTAACCAAAAATAAGGCCACGATAGAAGCCTGAAACCCACGCTCATGCAGCAAGATATCTTCCTCACCCAGGCGGTATGGCACATCAACCTCCTCTAGGTCCCGCTTTGTCCTCTGAATTTGTGCTTCCTTTCCCTGGATCAATTCTCTCAGGTTTCTAATTTTTGTGCTTATAAATATGATCTCAGAGCTCAAACTTTTCACCTGCGCTCTTAAAGCTATTTCCCGGTCCTTCCCACTATTTAGGCTGTCACCCATTTCTTCAATTATGGTAATAGGAGGTGGTATATCCAACGGATCTATATCAGTAGCTATCGCGGATGACCCAAACCAACAAGCTGCCATCGTAAGAACCCACATTATCGTACGACAGATATTACCGCACATGAGCAGACCTGCGCCCCTAACCTGGTTGTTGAACTAAGACTTTACCAGTCATTTCCTTTGGAACAGCCATTCCCATAGTATGGAGAATGGTAGGAGCTATGTCTGAAAGTTTACCATTAGACAATGAAAGTTCTTTGCTTCCAGTAATGAGGAAGGGGACCTTATTAGTAGTATGTGCAGTATGTATATCGTTTGTATGAGGACTGATCATTTGTTCTGCGTTTCCATGGTCAGCAGTCACAAATACTTTTCCACCCAGGGCATCTGTTGCAGCCACGATTTTCCCCAAGCAACCATCGACCACTTCGACCGCCTTGATTGCCGCCTGGAGATTCCCAGTGTGACCTACCATGTCCGTATTAGCAAAGTTAACAACCAAAAACTCATATTGCCTGCACTGCAAGGCTCTCACCAACTCATCAGCGACCTTACCCGCAGACATCTCCGGCTTTTGGTCATACGTGGGGACCTTTGGAGAAGGCACTAGAATTCTATCCTCACCCACGTAAGGGGCCTCACGGCCCCCGTTTAAGAAGAAAGTTACATGGGCATACTTCTCCGTCTCGGCAATTCGAAATTGACGAAACCCATTTGTGGCAACAACTTCCCCAATGGTCTTTTCTATAGATTCTGAAGGAAACATCGTAGCCATTAAACTCGATAACCGCTGTGAATAAGTTGTTATTCCAAGTTTCGCAGCAAAAACGGCCCTTCCACTAGTCGAAAAACTGTCAAACTCGGGATCAACCAGAGCATCCAAAAGTTGTCGGACTCTATCAGCTCTAAAATTAGCCATAAGCAAACCGTCCCCAGTCTGAACTCCAGAGAAGTCTCCAATAACGGCTGGAACAATAAACTCGTCCGAAGACCCCTCCCGATAACTTGATTCAATTGCCGTCCCTACGGATGCAAATCTAGGCCCCGAACCGCTCATAATAGCATTGTAGGCCAGTTGGACTCGATCCCAACGCTGATCGCGATCCATACCAAAGTAACGTCCACCAACAGAGACCACCGAAGCATTTTTTATGCATCCTATACTATTCTCTACTTCCCTTAAATATTCCAGACCACTCTGCGGGGCTGTATCACGTCCATCTAGCAGAGCATGGATTCTGACGCTGATTGATCTTTTGCTAAGAATTTTAGCCAGTTCGATTATATGTTTCTGATGTGAATGGACGCCGCCGGGTGATACAAGCCCAATCAAATGGCACAATTTGTTTGTCTTTAACAAGGAATCAGAAAAATTTTTGAGGGCTCCATTACGATGGAACTGACCATCTAAGATGGCCCTGTCAATCCTTGGCAGATCCTGCATAACTACCCGACCCGACCCGATATTCATGTGCCCTACTTCTGAATTACCCATTTGTCCTGCCGGTAATCCTACATACTCTTCAGAGGCCTCTAGCACACTATGGGGACAAGAGCGTAAATACTTATCCCAATTAGGGGTTTTAGCAAGTGCTATGGCATTATCTGCAGTGGTATCCCTACATCCCCAGCCATCCAAAATACACAAGACAACAGGGGGACTCATGTAACGACCACCCTTTCCCAACCTTCCTGGCAGAGGGCCATTCCGATACCACCGCCACTAGGTATTCGCGGTTTCGGGCAAAACAGCCGCCCACATTCTTTCAAGCTCATAAAATTCTCGGACTTCTTGTCTGAATAGCTGCACAATGACATCGCCTAAGTCCAATAATATCCAATCTGCCTCACCCTTCCCCTCTACGCCAATTGGCGATATTCCAGCTACTTTTAGCCGTTCCGCGAGGCGATCCGCTATTGACTTAAGGTGTCTCTTAGAACGGCCCGTAGCAATAACCATATATTCAGCTATGGTGCTCTTTCCTGCTAAGTTGATTACGCAAATATCTTCTGCTTTATCCTCCTCGAGGCTAACTTCGACTGCTTTTCGGAGATCTATATGCAATATCCTATCGTCCAATCCATTACACTATTACCGCTCCCTCAGAAGAGCACAATTTAGGCACAAAAATATCCAACACTCATTAAATTAACGCCAACCCCATAACCCATGGCTACGAATACTAGTTGCAGAGGCAGGATGCAACTCTGACCTTACAAACACCCATGCTGGAAGATCCTTAGTAAGCAGGCCCCCCGAATTGCGATCCGAAACCCTAGCCCGTGCAAACGTCCTTGCTGCCTCCGAGCCTAACGCTTCGCGAGCGTAATTAGCCCTGTCAAAAATAGCAATGGGAACATGTTTGAAAAGAGATCGCCAATCCTTCCATCGAGGAACTTCAATAAGATTATCGGCTCCCATTATCCAGACAAAGGTCACATGGGACGCATCTAGTTTCAATTTTCTGATTGTATCAATCGTGTACACAGTCTTAAATTCACGCTCCAAGCCCGTGACATCAATACGATGGTGTTGCGCAATGGAGGTAGCCTTAGCACACCGCGCCTCCAACGGCGCCATTCCAGATTGTTCCTTTAAGGGATTTTGTGGAGAAACCAACCACCAAACACGATCAAGGACCAGCCTCCTTAGCGCGAGTTCGCTAATATGCCTGTGTCCACCATGAGCCGGATTAAATGAACCACCAAGCAATCCCACTTTGGCATCACCAGGCGGCAAATTTGACAACAATCGCTGAAGCTCGCTCAGGGCCGCACCTGGCCTTCCCCGTGGACCAAATATTTGTAACTAGTAAGCTGTTCCACACCCACTGGGCCGCGAGCATGCAGCTTTCCAGTTGAAATACCTATCTCTGCCCCCATTCCAAACTCCCCTCCATCTGCAAACTGAGTGGACGCATTATGAAGGACAATGCCACTATCAACCCGGTTCATAAATTCCTCCGCGGAGCCAGGATCTTCAGTAATGATACTATCTGTATGATGAGACCCATGCTTCCCGATATGCTGAATTGCATCCTGCAACCCCCCTACAACCTTGATCGATATGATAGGAGCCAGATACTCTGTATCCCAGTCCTCCACTGTGGCAGCAAGCACCCGATCGTCGAGCAGCTGTGTCAGAGCATCGCCCCGCACTTCGCAACCGCTTTCAAGGAGGCCTTTTACAACACCAGGTAAAGCCGTTTGCACTGCATCCTTATGGACCAAAATAGTTTCAGCAGCTCCACAAATTCCCGTCCGCCGCATTTTGGCATTCACTGTGATCATTTCTGCCTTGATCGGATCGGCCGCAGCATCTAGATAAATGTGGCAAATACCATCTAGATGTTTAAGTACCGCTACTTTACTTTCTTGGCTCACCCGCTCAGTCAAAGACCTACCACCTCTCGGCACGATAACATCTATATACTCAGTCATTCCTAGCATTTGGCCCACAGCCTCTCTACTCCGGGTGGGAACAAGCTGAACACAATCAGCACGCAAATCAGCTGCTTGCAACCCTTCTGACAAGCAAGCCGCAATAGCTTGGGACGAGTTGAAACTCTCTGAACCACCTCGCAAAATAGCCGCATTACCGGACTTTATACACAACGCTCCAGCATCGGCTGTAACGTTTGGCCGCGACTCATAAATTATACCAATAACACCCAATGGCACCCGGACCCTGGAAATACGCAGCCCATTGGGACGAACCCAGCTATCCATAACTTCCCCCACCGGATCCGCCAATTCTGCCACCTCATCCAGTCCATCTGCCATAGAAGAGATCCGGTCAGCTGTCAGTTCCAACCGATCTACAAAGGCAGGATCTGCATTTCCGCTCTTAACATCATCTAGGTCAACATTATTGGCAGATAGGATGGCCTCAGCATTTGAACGAATAGCCGTTGCCGCTGAATGTAGAGCATGGTTCTTGGCCACAGTACTAGCCGTAGCCAGCTCTGCCGAGGCAGACCTGGCATCCGCCCCCATACGATCCATGAGGTCAACTACATGAACAGCTTCTCTTGCCTTATCGTTCGCCATGGTTTGTACCCACAAGCTCATTTTGCAACACTAGGTCTTTGCGATGAACAACTTCCTCCCGACCAACGTACCCCAGTATAGAGGCAATCTCACTAGTTTTGTGACCTCTAATACGCTCAATATCTGCCGAAGAGTAAGCACATATACCAGCGCCAACCCTCTCCCCACTTTCACTTACAAGAGCTACTGCATCGCCTCTGTCAAAACGACCCTCGGCCCTGAGCACCCCCGCAGGCAACAAGCTTTTCCCCGCCAACAATGCCTTTTGTGCGCCCCCGTCAAGCACCAGGCAGCCACCAGATCTTAAATTATTTCCAATCCACCTCTTGCGCGCCGCAACCGGGGACTGTTGTGCCGCAAACCAGGTGCACCGAAGACTTGAATCCTCCAGCTCTGAAAGAATTCGACCCGAACGTCCTGAGGCAATTATTACGCTACACCCAGCCGCAGTCGCAATCTTTGCGGCTTCAATTTTTGTCTTCATTCCACCTGACCCAATATTTGACCTACTTGGACCCGCCATAGATTCAATTTCTTCAGAAATCTTATTAACAAAGGGTATGTGCTCAGAGCTGGCGCCAAGCCGAGGATCATTTGTGTATAAACCATCAATATCACTCAGCAATATCAATAAATCTGCGTTCGCCATTTCTGCAACTCGGGCCGCCAGGCGATCATTGTCACCAAATCTAATTTCCTGCGTCGCAACCGTATCATTCTCATTTATCAACGGGATTGCACCGAGCCGAAGAAGCGTCTCCATTGTATTTCTTGCGTTAAGATACTGGCGACGTCCTTCGGTATCGCCAAGAGTTAAAAGTAGTTGAGCCACCGTCAAATGATGTGAGCCAAACACTTCCGTGTAGGCGTTGGCCAAAAGAATTTGCCCTACCGCAGCAGACGCCTGTTTCTCCTCTAATTTTAAGACACTTCGTCGAATGCCTAAATGACCCTGGCCCAGCGCTACCGCCCCAGAAGAGACCAACAGCACATCGCAGCCAACCTTCTTTAATTCGATGACATCGACTACAAGGTCACGAAGCCAATCCCAACGCAGTTGGCCAGATCCACCTTCTGTAAGAAGAGACGACCCTATCTTAACAACAATTCTTTCCTTATTGAGCAGGCTACCCCTATCCATCATGGATGCCACTCTTTTGGGACAGCATTACTATATTGATTGCGGTAAGCCTGAACCTTCGCCTGCAAATCTCCCATCAACTTCCAAATACCATATCCAGATACTGCAGAAACTAGATGAATAGGGGATAAGGTGTGTTCCCGAAAACAGGCCGCGACCTCCTCTGCAGCACCGGTCTCCAATGCATCACACTTGTTGAGCACAACCACCTCTTCCTTCTCCGCTAATGTCGGACTATGGGCTACAAGCTCATTGCGCACCAAGTCATACTGCGCCAAGATGTTATTCTGCAAAACATCTATGACGTGTACCAAAACACCGCAACGCTCGACGTGACCAAGAAACTGGTGTCCCAACCCCTTCCCCTGGTTGGCTCCCTCGATTAATCCAGGGACATCCGCCAGCACAAACTCGTCCTCTCCGAAGCTAACTACACCAAGATTAGGATGAAGTGTAGTAAACGGATAATCCCCAATCTTTGGTTTAGCCCGGGAAGACGCTCGTAGAAGAGTGGACTTCCCAGCATTGGGGAGCCCAACTAACCCTGCATCAGCAAGCAGTTTTAACTTCAGCCAAAGCGCAACCTCATCGACCTTGATGCCCGCCTCAAACTGGCGGGGAGCCCGATTAGTAGAAGTTTTGAAAGCAGAGTTACCACGGCCACCCTTACCTCCCCGTGCAATAATGGTTCGTTCGCCCACTTCTGTCAGATCAGCTAGAAGCGTTGTCCCATCTTCCGCCAGCACCTGCGTGCCCAATGGTACTAGAAAAACTAGGTCTTGACCCGATGCTCCGGTCCTATCTTTCCCACCACCATCATGGCCTCGTTCTGCTCTCAAGTGCTGCTTATAACGAAAATCTATAAGGGTATTTAGCCCCGACGTAGCCTCGACCCACACATCGCCGCCACAACCCCCGTCGCCACCGGCAGGCCCTCCATGCTCAACATACTTCTCGCGACGGAAGGCCACACAACCATTACCGCCATCCCCAGCCTTTACGAAGATTTTTGCTTGGTCCAGAAACTTCATTATTTGGCCCCAACCGAACGGGCCTATTCAGGGCGAGGATCACGCCCGCGCCTTCTTGTTCGGCAGTTATTTAGTCTCCAACATGAACAGAAACAAACGTCCGCCCACTTTTCCTCACTCTAAACTCCACCTGTCCCTGAGTAAGAGCAAACAGGGTATGGTCTTTACCCATGCCCACATTATCGCCAGGATGGAACTTAGTTCCGCGCTGTCGAACAATAATGTTGCCCGGCACCACTATCTCTCCCCCATATTTTTTCACACCAAGCCTTCTGCCCGCCGAATCACGACCATTCCTGGAACTTCCGCCTGCTTTTTTATGGGCCATATTCTATTCCTCTGATGCAGATTTTTCTTCAGCTTCTGCCTTCTTAGACTTCGCCACTCGGGTCTTCTTTGTTGAGCTTGCAGTTGATTTCTTACTTGCGGCCTTTCTTTTCTTAGGCCCTCCCAAAATATCTGTCACGCGGACTACAGTAACAGCCTGCCGATGTCCGTTTTTCTGCCGTGAGTTTTGGCGTCTCCGCTTCTTAAATACGACTATTTTATCAGCTCGCTCTTGCTCCAAAACCGTAGCCTTTACAGACGCTCCGACCACATTTGGCGAACCTATCTGACTGGTTTCACCATCTCCAAGCATCAACACCTCATCAAATGCCACAACCTGGCCAGCGTCTAGGGCCAGTTTTTCAACCCTAACCACATCGCCTTCAGTAACCTTGTACTGCTTTCCCCCGGTTTTAATAACAGCATACATATAGTCGAAAACCTCGCCAATCTCTAAGGCATAAAATTATAGATGGGACAGCGAAATATACTCGCCCCCCTCTGTGTGTCAACGCCTTAGAAAGACTAAAGAAAACAAAGGTCTGTCTTGCTGTGTATGAGCCCTTCTACTAAGGTCGACTATTGGTTCTTGGAGGGGTGCCGGAGTGGTCGAACGGGGCGGTCTCGAAAACCGTTGTGCCCTATGGGTACCGTGGGTTCGAATCCCACCCCCTCCGCCACGCTGGTAATTAAACTAAGGACATCATGACTTACCCCCATCTTCCTATGCAAAGCACCAAGGAGTCTTTGCGACCTGCCGTAAATCGCCAATAAAAGGCCTTAACAAGCACAGAGACGATATGCCTATAAGCCAAAATACCGAAACCGACTTTTCCCTAATCCTAAATAAGGTATTGAACCGCAGACAGCTTTTGATTGGTTGCGGCGCGGTTGGTGGAATGAGATTAGCCTTGGCTCCCGGAGCACAGGCCATCAACGAAATCCCTTCAGAGAAAGTGTTAGACTTTGAGGCTGTTCCAACCAATCTCCTGGACACCGTAACGGTTCCGCGAGGACATAGTTGGCATATAGTAGCGAGCTGGGGAGACCCTTTATGGTCTCATGGCGAACGCTTTGATGAACAAACGCGAGGTTCCGCACAGAGTCAAAAACTTGCCTTTGGCGACAACAACGATGGGATGGAGCTATTCGTAAGTGATTCTAGGACAATCCTAGCTATTAACAACGAATATTTGAACCTTCCCATTATGTATGGTAATCGCGTATCCAAGATGCCGGAAACATCCGCAGATGTTCAGAAAGGACAAGCGGCGATAGGGATTACTATAATGGAAGTTTCCCTCTTAAATGGAAACTGGTCCGTCACCAAGGATTCTCCTCTTAATAGGCGTATTACCGCTCAAACTCCCATGAAACTGACTGGGCCTGCGGCTCAAACAAACCTTACCATCACAAGCCTAGACCAAAACGGCGATTTCCCTTTAGGCACTTTAAATAATTGTGGAAGCGGCCGAACACCATGGAACACCTATCTATCCTGCGAAGAGAACTTCAATCTATTTTTTGCTTCCTCTGACCGCGAGTACAACCTAAGCACAGAATTTCGCCGTTATGGCATAAGAACGACTGATCGCGGTTATAGTTGGTATCGCCATGATGAGCGTTTTGATATTGCTAAGCACCCAAATGAAATAAACCGCTTTGGATATATCGTAGAGGTGGATCCCTTGGATCCCAGTTCCATCCCCAGAAAACACTCAGCACTGGGAAGATTCAAACATGAGAACGCAGCAATCACAGTCAATAAAGACAATCGTATCGTGGTCTATATGGGAGACGATGAGCGGGGCGAGTTTTTGTATAGATTTGTCAGTGACGCCGTTTTCCACCCAGATGCGGACAACTCGAAAATCCTAGAGAGCGGGTCTCTTTACGTCGCAAAATTTGAAAACAACGAACGAGGAAAGTGGCTCGAACTCACACCTGAATCAACGGGAATGTCGTCTCAGGCGGATATTTGCGTACATACACGAAAAGCCGGCTCCCTAGTTGGAGCAACCACTATGGATCGCCCGGAATGGATTGCAATTCACCCCCATGATAACACTATCTATTGTTGCCTCACTAATAACAAAAATCGCGGTAGAAAAACTAATTCCGGCGGAGACGAAACCCCCGTAAATGGTGCCAATCCGCGGCCGAACAATATATATGGACACATAATTAAATGGCGGCCGGATGAAGATGACCATACCGACTCCAATTTTACCTGGGACATTTTTGCCCTTGCAGGGAACCCTTATGTCCACTCAGGGCCGAATGCTGGATCACCAAACATCGATCCAACTAATGTATTTAATTCTCCCGATGGGCTAGCTTTTGATAGCCGCGGGCGATTGTGGATCCAAACCGATGGAAATTATTCGAATGACGGCGACTTCGTTGAGATGGGTAACAACCAAATGCTCGTAGCCAATACCAATACGGGGGAAATTAAACGCTTTCTAGTTGGACCAAAGGAGTGCGAAGTTACTGGTATTACTTGGAGTATAGATAGAAAAACCATGTTCGTAGGAATCCAGCACCCCGGCGAACGTGGTCATAGTCATTTCCCCGGTGGCAAGCAGAGTGTCCCCCGCTCGTCCATCATCGCCGTAACCCGAGACGATGGGAAAATGATTGGGTAGTTTCAATCTCTGATAAATCCGCTGAAGGCGCCGGAAAAACGGGCACCTATTCGAAACTAGCAATATCTTCCAGAATAGGCAGAAGATAACTTCGGAACAGCTGCGGATTTTCCGACATTGGAAAGTGTCCTAATTTTTCCATTATTGTAACCTTGGCACCCGGGATACTTTCTCCTGTCCGCTTAGTGTCTTCAGGAGTGCAAGAAAAATCATATTCGCCTGTCAACAGATATAGTGGACAGAGCTCTGTATCTACTTCGGACGAGCGATCTCTATAGTCACTATCCTCCCTATAAAAATGTAAATCTCCCTTGAAAACACCCGGCCCACCAGACAAGTAACCCCATAAAGTCTCCCATCGGAACTCATCGGGGCTCTGCGGGGCAACCAAACCCGAAATTAAAGCAGAGCATATCTCTCCACCATGAACATCCGGCCTATTAAGCCAGTCTGTATCATACCACGGAGCCTGGTAATCAGATGCCTCAAGACCAATAACAGCGCGAAGTTTTTGTCCGTACCGACGGGCGAGCTCAATAACAAGCCGCCCGCCCATAGAACAGCCCATGACAACCGGATCCCTGGCCCCAATAGCCGCAAGGAAAGAGTCAACTGTATCCAGATATAGTTCTGTCGTCAGCCGATACTCTTGGTCCTGATATCCTACCGGCGGAAGGCTTTTACCATGCCACGGCATATCGAAGGCAATCATTCTAAAGTCAGCTGCGATCTCCTTATCGACCAAAAGATGCCGAAATTGAGAACTGTCCGACCCAGCCGTGTGAAGACAAACAACTGGAATAGCTTTGTCATCCGAAAGTGTACTTTCCTCAAAGTATATGCGGTTTTTTTGGCCATCAATTTCGACATGCACATATCGACCTATGATGGGCTCTAGCTTATATCTTCCAATTTCCATGCCTCAGCCCCTCTCCATCTTCCTAGGCAAAGCAATCAACTCTTTTATGTAGCGGAGGTTAGACATCATTGGATATAAATCGCCTTCAATACTTGCCTCTTCAATTTTCACCATCGCAAAAATATCGTGCCATCCCGATGGAGGAAATTTCATCCAATGTTTCAACCATGCCTCATCGGATGCTTTTATGGTAAAAGCTGATGGCCTCATAAGCTGTGGACCAGCCACCAGTTGACAGATCTCACCTCCACGAATACTAATGAAATATTCGACCTGACTACTTTTTAAGAGAAAGGTTGTTGTTAAGTGGCGCCCACGCCATATTAAGCGTGCGTCCCGATTTACAAAATCCGGCAGTCTTTTTATAAGCTTATCAAGCACACCTCATCCCCCACCCTTTATCAATAAAAGGAAAAACATTATTTGGGCAAACCGGCCCCAGCCTTTATACTACTCTGCTATGGATATAATAAACTCGTCAGTCTCTCTGGAAGAGAGGTTAGATATTTTTTTGTATGAACGCCCTCCAAGCCATTTACCCGACGGCCAATGAATCGACGTGTTTTTAGGTTAAGTCTTTGGTTATGCATTCCGGCGGTTGGTATCTTGATGGCAATCTGGCAACCCAATGCTCCAACTCCAGGCAGTTCTCTAGAATTGGTGCCAAAAACCACCTTGGCGTCCGCTAAATTTAATCTAATCGATCACTATGGCAACCCTATCACTGAGAAAATCCTTCAGGGGAGCCCTGCAGCGCTTTTTTTTGGGTTTACCCATTGCCCAGACATATGTCCCACCACCTTATGGACCCTTGATCAGTATCTGAGCACTCTATCTCAGGAAGGATTCGCGCTACCTGGATTCTTTATCACTGTGGACCCCTTAAGAGATACTCCAGAGGTAATGAAGGAGCACTTAGCAAACTTTAACGGGACAATAACAGGTATTACAGGCTCGTCAGATGAAATTAAAAAGCTACTGAAAAATTGGAAGGTATATACAAAAATCGTGCCACTAGAAGGTACTGATTATACAATCGATCATACAGCATCCGTTTACCTAATTGATGCCAACGGTATTCTCCGCGATACTCTAAAGTACCAAGAAAGTCGGGAGAATTCTTTAGTAAAACTTCGTCAGTTTCTCACTGCCAGTAAGTAGGGCAACCGACAAAAATCGCCATTTTTCTATGAATTAAGTCCTTGCAGAAGCGAGCAGACTTCCGGATATACAGTGCGGGGACCCAAACGTGCCACTGTTGCAGCATGTTTCACCGCGGCCAAAAGGTGCACATCGCGAAAGCGCTTGCGACTATGGGTATATTCTTCATAAGCGGCTTGCTGCATTTTATATGCATGCATTTCCGACTGATCATCTTTACAAACGTCAAAAGCTAAAAACTTAAATAACGCCTCTGGATCATGGCCGCGCTTCAGGTAGTCGTCGGCCATCTTTGTAATATGAAGGACGCTTTCCGGAGCCCGGAGTTCTGCTATAGACCCCTCCAATGTATTGAGATCAAACTGCTGCTGACACTCAAGATGCTTGGCAATAGAATCGATTGCTTCTTGCTCACTACCACCTTCTGGCAACTCAGTTAGCAAGGATACTCGTGTAGGGTCCCACTGCAATGTCCTGTCCAAGTGGCGAATTTCGTATCCCTGTCCCCAAGACAGCAATGTCAACAATCTGGCCTTTTGGCTTAATCCCTCTACGGACAATAGGTACCGCCTGGCATTAATGCCCGTATGGAGATGCACGTCAAAAGGGTTACCTGTATTGGATCTCAAATATCGACGTGCGCCCCCCAATGACAAGCCTTCGAGGACGCCCATCATCGACAAGCCCCCTGCCAACTGAGCTATCACCGGTTGTACGATATCGGCAATATTGGAGATAGAATCCACCTCCGACGCAAGTTGATCGACCGCAACCGTTTCATCCTCACATGTTTGGACTTTGATTTCTGCAACATCTAAGCCCTTTTCTACGATCAATTGTTCAAAATCTTCAAACCTCTTATACAAGGAAATTCCATCCTCAATAATTTCCCCACGCTCCCCTCCCGCATGCTCTAACTTCGGATGTCGACACAAAAACCTAACCGGTGGTCGCAAGATCGCTTCCGCATATTGCCAACCAATTATTTCCAAGGCACGGAAAGCAAAAACCGTATACAAAAAATAATGGTCGTCTAACGCGTTCCGGGGAATCGCAATCTTCAAAAGTGAATCCATTATTGTGCCAGCGGGAACCCTCCTTAACAATAAAACCAAATATTTCTCAGCCAAAGTTGACATGCGTTGTTCTAGGGCCGCCTGAAAACCAGCCAACAAACTTTCATCATCCATCTCCCTAAACTCAGCAATATCAAATTGCACCAGTATATTAGGCCCCATGGATGGAGAGTGAATGTGCTTATTAGCAAGTGCCACACTCTGGATTACTGGGAAAAACCCTTTTTCGCCAACATTGCGTTTTGATAAGGCCTCCACTGAGTATATTCCGGAAACCGGATGAACAGGGCCGCCGTGATGAGAAGCAGGCAACACTGTCGAACGGCTGACGGCCAGAGCTGCCGCCGCCAAAAGTCGTTCTTTTGATTCACCCTTAGACAATCGTGTGTATGTTTCCGCAATTATTTCATCAGGCTTCGTTTGCTCGATCAACCCCACCAGATCTTCTGTTTCATCGTCGAATCGCAGTTGCTGTGCCATATTTGAATCCCCCTTGACAGCAAAGCCCTCTGCCCCGCCTGTGCCAATAACGTCATTAGAGCGTTGGCATTTTCAGCCCACACATATAAACTACCCTTACAAGTCTAGCCACCACCCCAGCAAAGCGCCAGCCATTTACATGTTTGCATCTTCACACGAGGAACCTCCAATATGAAACTCTACGATTTTGGCCCAGCTGCTAGCGCCAAGCGCGTCCGCATTTTTTTGCACGAAAAAGGCATCCAGGTCCCGACTGTGGAACTTGATGTACGTGATGGAGCGCAATACAAAGAACCATTTACAACCATGAACCCTTTTCACTGTGTGCCCTTCCTAGAACTCGATAACGGTACGGTGATAGCAGAATCCATTAGTATTTGCCGGTACCTTGAGGAGCTAAATCCAACGCCCTCTTTATTTGGCCAAAACTCAGAAGAACGTGCCGTAATTGACATGTGGAATAGAAGAGTAGAGCTAGACGGCTTCTACCCAGCACTCCATGCCGCCCGTAACTCTACACCCATGTTTAAAGGGCGGGTCGTTCCAGGAACACGAACCGATATCGAGCAGTCCCCTGCAGTAGTGCAACGGGGGAAAGAAATGCTGGAGATATTCTTTGGACGGCTGGACCCCCACCTTTCTGATAATGCGTTTATTGCCGGCGCCAAAATTAGTGTTGCAGATATCACTTGTTTTTTCGCCACAACCATGGCGACAGCTTTTGAGATGGACCTAGAAGGAAAATTCCCCAACACCTATCGATGGCACCAGGAATTTTCTGCACGGCCCAGCACTACAGCCTGACAAATGTCCGCATATCTGATCGTCCGCGCTAAAGTCAAAGAAGAGAACCGAGAGGCTTTTGATAAGTGGTACCAGTCCGAGCACCTACCAGATGCGCTTCAAGACTTTAAGGGCATAAGCGCAATGCGTGGCTGGAGCGATGTCGAAGACAATGTACATCTTGCTTTCTA
>MDTE01185319.1_pt1 | contig 17606 bp, 16 predicted proteins | sample 811231 | NCBI WGS metagenome assembly MDTE01 (sample SAMN05326651, study PRJNA326480) | marine metagenome | isolation source: seawater | place: Indian Ocean: Red Sea | collected 2010
ATTAAAGATATTCCAAAAAAAATTGATAAAAATAATTTTCCAAAAATTTTAGATGTAAGAGGTGAAGTTTATATATCAAGATCTGATTTTAAAAAAATAGATAAGCAATTCGCAAATCCACGAAATGCTGCTGGAGGCTCTCTACGACAAAAAAACTCTAATGAAACTAAAAAAATACCTTTAAGATTTGTTGCTTATGGTTTTGGTAAGGTTGAACCGCAAAGTTTCGAAAAACAATCTGAATACTTAAAACTATTAAAAATTTGGGGTTTCAATACAAATTCTCTTAATAAACTTGTAAGCAAGATTGAAGAGATTGAAGAAAATCATAAAAACATCGAAAAACAAAGATCAACTATTGATTATGATTTAGATGGTCTGGTTTATAAAGTAGATAATTTAAAATTACAAAACAGACTTGGTTTTGTTTCAAATTCTCCAAGATGGGCAATAGCTCATAAATTTTCTGCTGAAAAAGGTTTTTCAATAATTAAAAATATTGAAATTCAGGTTGGAAGAACGGGAGCCTTGACTCCCGTTGCTAAAATAGAGCCAATAAATATAGGAGGAGTTATTGTTTCAAATGCTACGCTTCATAATGAAGATGAAATTAATAGAAAAGATATAAGAGCAGGCGATACCGTATGCATTCAAAGAGCTGGAGATGTTATTCCACAAGTTTTATATGTTGATAAAGAAAAAAGGGATAAAAATACAAAAAGATTTAGTTTTCCAAAAACATGTCCTTCATGTGGAGCAAGAACAGTAAAAGAGTTCAATTACACTACAAAAAAAAAGGATGCGGTAACCAGATGCCCAGACGTAAAATTTAATTGCAAAGATATTTTACGAGAAAAACTAAAACATTTTGTATCAAAAGAAGCTTTAAATATAGATGGATTTGGAAAAAAAATAGTTCAAAACTTTTGGGATTTAAATATGATAAAATATCCAGCAGACATATTTAATCTAAATTTTAAAAAAATTTCAAATCTTGAAGGTTGGGGAGATTTATCTGCATCTAATTTAGAAAAATCTATTAAAAAATCACAAAAAATAACATTAGACAAATTAATCTTTGCAATAGGAATTAGACATATTGGTCAAGAGAATGCAAAAACTTTAGCAAAATATTTTATAAATATAAAGAAGTTCGAAGAAATTTTTAATGAAGAAAAAAGAAAAAAAATTTTAGATCATCTTTTAGAGTTAGATGGAATAGGTGAAACTCAAATAAAGTCACTAGAAATATTTTTTTCAAACTCAACTAACCAGAACACCGTTTCTAGCTTAATCAAAGAATTGAATGTTACTGATTTTAAAATAAGCAAATCTGGAATATTTTATGGCAAAACAATTATGTTTACTGGAGGATTAAGTAGAATGAGTAGAGCGGAAGCTAAAGCATTGGTGGAAAAAGAGGGGGGTAAAATTTTAGGTTCTACTAGTAAAAAATTAGACTATTTGGTTGTTGGAGATTCCAAGCCAACTGCTAAAAAGGTTGAGAAAGCCAAGGAATTAAATATTAAAATTCTTGATGAAAATAACTGGTATAGCTTGTTAAATAGGTGAGCAAGCATTGATCAAATTAGCTTTCTCCTCAAGATTCATAAATTTAAATAAATTTTTTCTAACTTTAAAATGATATTTATTTAACCAGCTTATTTCTTTCTTGTTAAGCATATTTTTTACTATTAGATTTTTTTCTATGGGAACCATAGTTAATTCCTCAAATTTATTTTTTTTTATGAAGACTAAATTTTCAATTCTAATACCAAAATATCCTTCTTTATAATATCCGGGTTCATTAGAAATAATCATTCCAGGTTTTAAACTTACATTATTTTTTTTAGATAATGATTGAGGACCTTCGTGAACATTTAAAAAGTATCCAACTCCATGACCAGTCCCGTGTGGATAATCTAAACCTATTTTTTTCAAAGGCATTCTCGCATTATAATCAATATTTGTTCCTTTAGAATTTTTTATAACTTTATACTCTGAAACAGCAATATGACCTTTTAAAACAGATGTGTATACTTTTTTTATAAATTTAGAATTATTATCTAACGAAACAGTTCGAGTAACATCAGTTGTACCAAAAGAATATTGTCCTCCAGAATCAACTAAATAGAGATCACCTTTTTTTAAAGTTCTATTTGATTTAGTTGATGCTTTATAATGAATAATTGCACTATTTGGGCCAGTTCCCGAGATAGTGCTAAAACTAGGAAATTTATAACTTTTATTTTTTTTTCTAAAATTTTCTAATTTATTTTGAGCTGAAATTTCTGTGATTTTTTTCCTTTTAAAATTTTTCTTTAGCCAAAATAAGAATTTAGTGAGTGCAACGCCGTCTATCATATGACTTTTTTTCATATTTTTTATTTCAGTTGGATTTTTTATTGATTTAAATAAATAAATTGGGTCCAATTTTTCTACAATTTTATTTTTCTTACTAAGTAATGTTTTATAATAAATCGAGCAAGATAAAGTATCCAACCAAATTTTATTGTTAATCAAGCTTTTGAGTATTTTTTCTATCTTACTTTCATCATAAAATTTTATTTTTTTAAAATTTTTTTTTATATTTTTAATTTTTTTATAATGCGAAAAGAAAGCTATACTTCCTTTTTTATTTATTAATAATCTAGCATTTGGTATGGGAGAGTATTTTGAGTCATGCCCTCTAATATTTAAGATCCATGCAACATTTTCTGGGGCGGTTACAAATAAATAGTCTACCTTATTCTTTAAAAGAATATTTTTAATTTTTCTAATTTTTTCCTGAGAGCTTTGTCCTGAATTTTTCTTTGAAATTGAAAAAAAAGGTTTTATCAAGTCTTTTGGTTTTTTTAACCACATAATGTCTATCAAATTTCTATTTATGGGTTTAAGCGTTATATTTTTGCCGTTAAAAAGGAAATTTAATTGTTTTTCACTATGCAATTTAGGGTCAAATCCTATTTTAAGTTTTTTTTTAGTTTTTAATACATTTCTAGGGAATCTCTGAGGTACTGTAATGATTTTAAAATTTTTTCCAGATTCAATTCTACTTTGTATTGTATATCTGCCATCGACAAATAAATAATTTTTGTTTTTTAAAATTATTGCAAACCCAGCTGAACCAGAAAAATTTGAAATGAATTTTAATCTATCTTTAGATTGACTGATATATTCATTAAAATAATCATCATTTTTTGGAACTAAATAACCATCAATCATAAATGATTTAAAAAATTTTCTAAGCTGTTTTATTTTTTTCATTTAATTTTTTTTATTTTGCTTTTTTGTAATCTTGCCCATCCAGGACTTCTTATACCTTCTTTATAATCAATATCTTGGTTAAAAAAGAAATCATCAATTTCCTGTTCTTTTACATCCTCTTTTTCTATATTTTTTTCCGGAAGTTCTTCAATAAATCTTGAAGCTAAAGAGTCAACCCAATCACCTCTATACATTCTGCTCATCACGAAAGATATAAAAGATTCTTTTTTTGCTCTTGTAATTCCAACATAAGCAAGGCGCCTTTCCTCTTCTAATGCTAAATCTCCCTTTTCTTCAAGAGATTTTTGGTGCGGAAATAAACCTTCTTCCCAACCTGGTAAAAAAACTACATCAAATTCTAAACCCTTAGCTGCATGCATCGTCATCAAATTAACTTTTTGTCCATCCCAATCTTGATCTATTGAAGTAGCTAAAGCAACATGTTCTAAAAAACCCTGAAGATTATTAAATTCATTCATACCTCTAATTAATTCTTTAATATTTTCTAATCTACCCTCGCTTTCTAGATCTTTTTTATCTTTTAACATTTTTGAATAACCTGACTCGTCTAAAATTATTTCCATTAGTTCATAATGTTTTTTTTTCTTTAAATCAGATCTCCACTTGTTGAACAGATTTAAAATTTTTACTAGCCCTAACCTTGTTTTGGGTTTTATTTTATTTAATTGCAAAAGTTCAATTGCTGAATCTTCTAAAGATTTTTTATTTTTTCTACCCCAGTCGTATAGTTGTTTAATCGCACTATCTCCTATTGATCTTTTAGGTACATTAATTATTCTTTCAAAAGCCAAATCATCATTTTTTTGATTTATAATTCTTAAGAAAGCAATACAATCTTTAATTTCGGCCCGTTCATAAAATTTTGTACCTCCTATTACACGATACCCCATTCCTATTTTTAAAAATCTTTCTTCAAATTCTCTTGTTTGAAAAATTGCCCTTACTAAAATAGAAATATTATTTAGGGAGTATTTTTTCTTTAGTTTTTTTTCAATAATATCACTTATGCCAGTAGCTTCTTCTCTTCCATTTTTATAGCATGTAAGTTTAACTGGATTACCATCTTTACTATCTGTCCATAATTTTTTACCTAATCTATCGGTATTTTTTGCAATTAATCCCGAAGCAGCACTCAGTATATTTTGCGTGGATCTATAATTTTGTTCAAGTTTAATTATTTTTGTGTTTTTGTAAGTTTTACTAAAATCTAAAAAATTTCTTATTTCAGCACCTCTCCAACTATAAATTGATTGATCATCATCACCCACACAACAAATATTGCTCTTTTTTTTTGCTAAGAGATTAAGCCATTTACTTTGAATGAAGTTAGAGTCTTGATATTCATCAACTAGTATGTATTTAAAATTGTTTAAGTATAGATCAAGAATATCTGAATTATTTTCAAACATATGAACACAAAGCAATATAAGATCACCAAAATCACATGAATTTAAAATTTTTAGTCTTTCCTGATAAAATTTGTAAACATTTAATATAGCTTTCTCAAGAGGTATACCTTTTTTCGTAACAACATCTTTAGGTAGCAGTCCCTTATTTTTCCATTGGTTTATAATAGACAAAATAAACTGAGGTGATATTTTTTTAATATCTATATTTTCAGCTTTACAAATATTTTTAATTAATCTTAGTTGGTCTTCTTGATCAATAATTGTAAAACGTGAATTTAACCCTACAGCATCAGCATGTCTTCTTAAAATTTTGGCACTTACTGAATGAAAAGTTCCAAGCCATGGTAATGATGATATTTTTTCGTTTAAAAAGTTTGAAATTCTATTCTGCATTTCCCTGGCCGCTTTATTAGTAAATGTGACGCAGAGTATTTGATTTGGCCAAGCTTTTTTTTCTTTAATAATATGAACTACTCTTGTTGTTAATACTTTAGTTTTTCCCGATCCAGCACCCGCCACTATTAAACAAGGGCCATCAGGGTTTATTATTGCTTCTTTTTGATTATTGTTTAGGTTGCTTAAATAATTTTGTTTGATAATTGTCATGAAATTTATATTTTACTAACTTTAATTAAAATAAATGAAATACTTCAATTTTAAAAGATATAAGTTTTCCACAATTTTTAAAAATATCAATTTTAAGAGATATAATTTTACAAAAATTTTTAATTCTATAGATTTTAAAGCATTAAACTTCAAAAGAATTTATAAATACACAGATCTGGAAAGATACGATTTTAAAAGAATAAAGAAAATTAACTTTACAAGTTCAAAATTTTTATTTTTACATCTACCGCTATCAATTGCTTTTTTCGGCTTTTTATACTTATTCATACCTGTGTTTTATAGTTATGATAAATCCAATATAGAAAATTTTATATGTGAAAATCGCAATATTAAATGTGTAATAAGGGGAAAAGTTAATTATAATTTTTTTCCGACCCCAAGAATCAAAATAAAAGATTTAGTCATAAGTGATATTAATAAAAAAAATATTCTAATAACTAGTCAGGAAACGGAGGCAAAACTTTCTTTTAAAAATTTATTAAGTGAAGATCAACATAAAATAAAAGAAATAAATATAAACAATTACGAAATAAATTTTAATCTAAAAGATTTAAAAAAATATAAAAGTATATATAAAAAAAATAATTTACTACCAATAAATTTTGAAAAAGGAAAAATTATATTTCTTGATGAAAAAAATTACATAGCAAATATAGATAATGCTAAAGTTAATTTAAAAACAAAAAAAAATTTTAGAGAAATTCAATTAAAAGGAAAATTTTTAAATGATGATATATATTTAAGTTTGGTTAGTAAAACTAACGAAGAAAAACCATCTAATGATTTTATATTAAAAATGTCTAAATTAAATTTTTTAGTAAAAGCCAACTTTAAAAATAATGAAAAAAACAAGAAAGAAATAAATGGAAATATTTTATTAAGAAAAGATAAACACAGATTTACAGGCTTTTTTAATTATAAGAATGACGAAATAACAATAGATAAGTCAAATTTGAGAAATGCATTTCTAGATGGAAAACTAGAAGGCAAAATTAAATTATTACCATTTTTCGATTTTGACTTAGATCTAAGCTTAAATAGTTTAAACTTTACGAAACTTTATAACAATTTTTTATCTTTAGGTGAAAAAAAACAAGCAAATTTCTTTAAATTTAATAAGAAATTTAATGGAAAATTAAGTTTATCCTCAGAAAGAATATATTCGAGTTATAATTTAGTAAAGTCGTTTGAATCAAGAATTAAATTTAACAATGGAGATATTTTACTAGAACAATGTCTATTCAATCTAGGAAAATTAGGAGCTGCTGATATATTGGGTGTAATTAGTAATGAAAAAAAATTTACTAATTTTAAGTATGAAAGCAATGTGTTTGTAGATAACCAAAAAAAATTTTTAAGCAAATTTGGAATATATAATAAAAAAGATATTTTTTCTGACTTATTTGTTTCAGGTAGTTTTGATTTAAAAAATATAAAAAATACTTTTTATGAAATATCAGATAAAAAAGAATTAAATGAAAATGATATTAATTTTATAGAAAAAGAATTTAATGATATAATGCTTTCAGATGGATACACAAATTTGTTTTTTTTCCCTAAATTTAAAGAATTTATTAAAACTATATTAGTTGAATAAAAATTCTAATATGGTTTGATCATTTTTTTAGGATTTACAATTTTTTCGTATTCTTTTTCAGTTAATAGTCCAGATTTAATAGATTCTTCTTTTAAAGTAGTTCCATTCTTGTGAGCTTTTTTTGCAATTTTGGCAGCATTGTCATATCCAATTTTTGGAGACAAAGCAGTTACGAGCATTAAAGAATTATCTAAAAAATTTTTAATTCTTTTTTTGTCCGCCTTTAAACCCTTAATGCAATAATTTGCAAAACTTTTTGATGAATCAGCCATTATATGTATAGATTGTAAAATATTATGTATTATGAGAGGTTTAAATACATTCAGTTCAAAGTGACCATGAGAACCAGCCATTGTAATACCGTTATGATTTCCTATGACTTTAACACAAACCATTGTCACCGCCTCACATTGTGTTGGATTAATTTTTCCTGGCATTATAGACGAACCTGGTTCATTTTCTGGTAAAATAAGTTCTCCATATCCAGCCCTCGGACCTGATCCAAGAAATCTAATATCATTTGCAATTTTCATTAAGCAAACAGCAGTTGTGTTCATTGTTCCAGAAAAATTTACTATTGCATCATGAGCTGCGAGTGCAGCAAACTTATTTGGAGCAGGTTTAAAAGGAAGTTTTGTAATTTTTCTTATTTCATTCACTATTTTTTTATCAAATCCTTTTTTTGTATTTAGTCCAGTTCCAACTGCTGTACCACCCTGTGCTAAAAAATATATTTCTTCAAGAGCATGTTCTATTCTTTTGATACATCTAGTTAATTGAGAATTATAACCAGAAAATTCTTGACCTAATGTAATTGGTGTAGCATCTTGAAGGTGAGTTCTGCCTACTTTTATAATTTTATTAAATTGTTTTGCTTTTTTTTTTAGCTCATTGTTAAGTAATTTAAGACTAGGCAACAATTTATTTTTTGCTCTAATTGCTATAGCCATATGCATAGCTGTTGGGAAAACATCATTGGTTGATTGAGATTTATTTACATGGTCGTTTGGATGAACTGGTTTTTTGCTTCCTAATTTACCCCCAAGCATTTCGATAGCTCTATTAGCTATTACTTCATTAACATTCATATTTGTTTGGGTGCCTGATCCTGTTTGCCAAACCTTAAGAGGAAAATTACCATCAAGTTTTCCTGATATAACTTCATTAGCTGCTTTTATAATTGCTTTGCTTATTTTTTTATCCAGATTTTTATCTTTCGCATTTACTATTGCTGCAGCTTTTTTAATAATTGCGATAGATTTAATAACAATTGGTCTTACTAAAAAATCACCAATATCAAAATATTTATCAGATCTTTGGGTTGATGCTCCCCAATATTTATTGTTTGGAACTTTTATTTTTCCTAGGCTATCAAATTCTTTTCTATATTTCATAATCTACAAGAATAACCATAAAATTAACGAAACTATGGCAAGTAGAATTATTAATATACGTACACCAAGCAAATAGCCTGCAATTTCGGGTGAAGGAAACTCTTTTGTCATTGAAGATTGCCTCTTTTTTCCAGCTCCCCATGAAATAACAAAATAGAACACAAGAAGAAGAGTTAATATTACAATCAGAATTCCCGTTTTTCCCAACATTATTGTAAATACTTATACGTGTTTATATATAATTTTTCCATAACCAAATAGATGACTTATTCTAAAAAAAATGCAAAGTTTACTTTATGAAAGAAGCTTATAATATTATTGTTATACCTGCACGTGATGGAATTTCCCGAATCAAATTAAATGATTTCAAAACTTATAACGCATTATCCTCAAAAAAACTTAAGTCTTTAATTGGTATTTTTCAAAAATTAAATAGTGATAACAAAACTAAGGTAATTGTAATCGAGGGAATGGGAAAAGGCTTTAGCGCTGGCCATGATTTAAAGGAAGTTCGTTCTCTAAAAAAAAAATCTAAGTATAAAAAACTATTTAATTTATGTTCAGAATTGATGTTGGAAATTATTGAAGGAAGAAAACCTGTTATAGCTAAAGTTCATGGAGCAGCATTTGCAGCGGGTTGTCAATTAGTTGCTAGTTGTGATTTAGCGGTTAGTTCTGACGATGCAATATTTGCTACTCCAGGAGTAAATATTGGTTTATTTTGTAGCACGCCAATGGTTGCAGTAAGCAGAAAAGTTGGAAGAAAAAAAACAATGAAAATGTTATTAACCGGAGAACCTATTGATGCTAAGCATGCAAAGGAAATAGGCTTAATTAACGATTATTACCCAATCCATAAATTAGAATCAGAAGTAGAAAAATTAGCAAAAAAAATTGCATCCAAATCAAATTTAATAATAAAAATTGGTAAAAAGGCTTTTTACAAGCAATTAGAAATGCCATTACAAAAAGCTTATAAATATACAAGCGAGGTTATGACAAAAAATATGATGGCAATAGATGCCCATGAAGGCATTTCCGCTTTTTTAGAAAAAAGAAAACCAAATTGGAAAAATAAGTAATTGAGCAAGCAATGGAAGATAAAATTATAAAAGAATCTCTTTCTAACGCAAAAACCATAGCAATGGTTGGAGTAAGCTCAATTAAAAAGGAAGAGTCATCAAATATTATAAGAAGACCTTCAATTATTGTTATGAAATATCTTCAAGAATTTGGTTATCGTGTAATACCAGTTAATCCTTTTTCGGCCGGCAAGGAGATATATGGAGAAACTGTAGTAGCAAAATTAGAAGATATTAAAATACCTATAGATATTGTAGATGTATTCCGCCCTTCAAATGAAGCTCCATTATTTGCCGAAGAGACGATACAAATTGGTGCAAAAGTTTTTTGGCTACAATATGGAATTCAGAGTGATAAAGCTGAAAAAATTGTTAAATCTAAAAACATTGTCTATATAGCTAATAAATGTATTAAACAAGAATATCAAAGATTATTCTTAAAAGTTAGTCCGGTTTTTCCAGCGTTAAAAAATTAGATTTTATATATAATAATATACAAAAAGTATTACGATAGTATTGTAGCTAGCGTTACAAATATAAAAACGAGAGACCAGGAAGTAAAAAATAAGATTTTTGTCATAATTAGTTAATAAATGGACCAAAAATTAAAATAGTCCAATACACAAAAATAAAAGTATAAAATAATGGAAAACGCATTTAACAATTATTTAGTATTAGATTGTGTTTAAAATATGAAAAAAATTTTCAAAAAAAAATTAAAGCATTGATATTTTTGTCGCAGACAAGGAGGCAATTTTTGAACTCACTTAAATTAAAAAAATTGTTTTGATTGGTTGCGGGGGCTGGATTTGAACCAGCGACCTTCAGGTTATGAGCCTGACGAGCTACCAGACTGCTCCACCCCGCGATAAAACTTTTATTTTAATAAATTTAGAAGTTAATAAAATTAGAAGTTATTTCGCATTCTCTGGATTTTTTTTGATCTTTTGATATTTTCTTGTCTTTCTCTCTTTTTTCTTTCTGAAGGTTTTTCATAATTGCTTTTAATTTTTAATATCCTAAAAAAACCCTCTCTTTGAAGCTTCCTTTTAAGAATCTTTAGAGCTTGATCAACATTATTATCTTTAACTTCTATTTTAATAACTACCTCCTTATTACAATGGGGTTACCTAGCATTAAACAAAAAGATTGTCCACCTAGATTAAAAGGGTTTTTTGGGTACTTTTTTTTCAAAATTGCTTCTGTATTTCTTTAATTTAATTTCTATGTTTTTGTATCTTACTGATAAAATGGATATAGCGAGTAAGGCAGCATTTATTGCTCCAGCTTTGCCTATAGCCAAAGTCCCAACTGGTATTCCACTTGGCATCTGGACCGTTGAAAGCAAACTATCCAAACCCTTTAATTTACTTTCGGTCGGAACTCCAAGTACGGGAATGGTGGTTAAAGAAGCAGTTACACCTGCTAAGTGTGCTGACATTCCAGCTGCGGCAATAATTACTTCCATTTTATTTTTTTCTGCTACTTTAAGAAATTTGTGTAATCTTTTTGGTGTTCTATGGGCAGATATTACCTTTACCTCATGTTTAACTCCAAATTGTTTTAAAGTGTCACTGCAATGTTCCATTGTACCTTTCCAATCAGATTTGCTACCCATAATAATTCCTACAAGACTATGCGATTTAGATTTCATTTATTTATAAAATTTTTCTAAATTTCTAATTTTTTACTTTCTTTTTCAGCTTCTTTTTTTTTTCTTAAAATCTTTCTATCAGCTTTATCTATTGCTTTTTTTAAATCAACTTCAGAGCAAAAATTGAAAACCACAGGATCTTTTGGAGTTAAGTTTGAAGAGTTCCAATATTTTTTATTTCTAATTAAAGATACAGTATTTTTTGTACTTCCCACCAGTTTTACTATTTGCCCATCTGACAGTTGAGAGTAATTTTTTGTTAACCATAGTACTGCTTCAGGTCTATCTTGTCTTTTTGATAACGGAATATATTTATTCACTTTTTTCTCAGATTTAATGTCTAAATTTTTTTTTGCTAGCACAAGTGGTTTAGTAATATCCTTTGAGCATTCTTCAATTTCTTCTCTTGTCAATTGTCCAGCCAGTATAGGGTTGTATGCTTTTATACCTTTTGCTACATCTCCATCAGCTATACCTTTAATTTCAAGTTCATGCAGATCACAAAAATCAGCAATTTGTTTAAAACTGATTTTTGTATTTTCTACCAGCCAGACAGCAGTCGCTTTTGGCATAAAAGGTTTGTTCGTCATTTAATTTTTTTTTGCTGATCTTAAATTTTTAAATTTTTTAAAGAATTTGCTTACTCTACCTTTATCTAAAATTTTTTGACTTCCTCCTATCCAAGCAGGGTGAGATTTGGAATCAATATCTAACTTTAGCGTATCACCTTCTTTTCCCCAAGTTGACATTGTTTCAAATTGACTGCCGTCAGTCATAATCACTTTAATTTTATGATAATTTGGATGTATATTTTTTTTCATTACGAATAATCTAATATAATAAAATAAATTATTTAACAATAGTAAATTAACTATTTAATACCTCAATCATTTCTTTATTAATTTTAGAATTAGTAGCTAATACACTTTTATTTTTGACATACTGATCTTCGCCTTTAAAATCTGTAACAAAACCTCCTGCTTCTTTAACAAGAACTATTCCTGCAGCAATATCCCAATATTTTAAATTTCTCTGCCAAAAACCATCACACCTTCCTGCAGCAACGTACGCCATGTCTAGAGCAGCACTACCAAGCTTTCTAATTGGAATAAGTACTTGAGATGAGAAATTGTTATATTCTTTTAGAACTAGATCTTTGTTTGTTGATTCACGTTTTGGCCCCCCAGTAAAAATAATACAGTCCTTTAATTTTGTTCTAGAAGAAACACGCATCCTTTTATTATTTATGTAGGAGCCCTGTCCCTTTTCGGCAGTAAACATTTCATCTTTTATTGGATCGTAAATAATTCCACATATTATTTCATTATCATGTTCTAAACCAATCGAAATACCGAAATGTGGTATTCCGTGAAGAAAATTTGCAGTTCCATCAATTGGATCAATAATCCATCTAAATGATTTATCGTTAATTATTTCGCCAATCTCTTCGCTTAGAATTGAATAGTTAGGCCTAGCTTTTTGAAGCTCTTCAATAAGAATTTTTTCCACTTTTTTATCCGAAGCAGTTACAAAATCGCCTGGCCCTTTAATAGAAACTTGTAATTTTTCAATTTCTCCAAAATCTCTTATCAAAATTTTTGAAGCTTTTCTGCAAGCTTTTACCATTACATTTATATTTGCTGATGAAAGTTTCATTTATTTTACTTTTTTTACGTATTCTAGTGTTCGTGTATCTAAAATTATTTTATCATCAGCGTTGATAAAAGGAGGAACCATGATTTTTATTCCATTTTCTAAAGTTGCTGGTTTGTAAGATGAAGAAGCTGTCTGACCTTTGATTGCAGCGTCGGTTGTTTCAATTTTTAATTCTACTGAAGATGGCAAATCAACTGATAATGCTTGTTCTTCATAAAACTGAACATTCACTTCCATATTTTCTTTAAGCAATTTACTTTTCTCACCTAATAAAGATTTGTTTATTTGAATTTGCTCAAAATTTGATTGATCCATAAAGTGGCAATTATTTTCATCTTCATAAAGAAAACTATATTTTTTGTCGTCTAATATTGCTCTTTCTACAGAATCACTTGATCTAAATCTTTCATTTAATTTTGTTCCTTTTTTAACACTCTTAAGCTCTACTTGATTAAAGGCACCACCTTTTCCAGGTTTAACGTGTTGAGTTTTTAAAACTGACCATAAATCATCTTTATGTTCAATTATCATGCCTGGTTTTATTTCATTACCCAATATTTTCATTTTTTTACTTAAATTTATTTATAGCTGAAACAGGATCTAATTCTTTATTTTTCCAAACGTAGTTAGAGCAAGCTATAAAATTTGCTCCATTAGATAAAACTTTCTTATAATTAGAATTGTTTATCCCACCTATTGCAACGACGGGCATATTAATTTTTTTTCTTGCCCAACGCAATATTTCTAAGTTGGCTTTTAATGCAGTTTTTTTTGTTGATGATTTAAAAAAAGCTCCAAAGGCAACATAATTAGCACCATATTTTTTTGCCTGCAAAGCTAGTTTCTTTGAGTTATGGCATGTAATTCCAATAATTTTATTTTTTCCCAAAATTTTTCTACAACTAATAAAATCCATATCTTTTTGACCAATATGGCAACCATCTGCATTTATTTTTTTTGCTAAAATAGGATTATCATTAATTAATAGTTTGACTCTATTTTTTTTTGTTATTTTTTTAACTTTTTTTGATATTTTTAATAAGTTTAAAGTAGATATTTTTTTTAATCTTAACTGGAAATATTTAATTTTATTATTTTTGAGCACATTATCTAAATCTTTAAAAAACTTTGTTCCTCTAATTTTTTGAGGTGATATTAGATAAATGTATCTTTTCAATTTTAACTAGGCAGTTATTTGTTTTTCTAACTCCATACTCCATTTTGCTGAAGTAGAAAGCCCGTTCATTTTAGATCTGTGATTAAAGATTTTTTGAGTATTACTAGTATCTTTAATATCTTTTGCCCAATTTTTTAAGGCACTTTGTTGCAGAGCTCTTCCATAAGAAAAGCTAATTAAAAAATTTGTATCATTAATTTTATTTATCTCATTTAAATTTTGAGTAGCTTCAATTTCTGTTTGCCCCCCTGAAAGAAAAGCTATTCCTGGAACTTCGTTTGGTACATTTTCTTTCAAACATTTAAGAGTTAACTTGGCAATCTCCGTTGAATTATTTTTATTTTTTGATTTTTCTCCTGGTAAAATCATATTGGGTTTCAGTATTGTTCCTTTAAGATTTACATTATTTAATTTTAACTCTTTGTAACACTCTCGCAGGACTTTTGAAGTAACCTCATAACATTTCATTATGTCATGCTCTCCACTCATCAAAACTTCTGGTTCAACGATTGGAACCATTTTTGCTTCTTGAACTAATGCAGCATATCTTCCAAGTGCATGAGCGTTTGCTTTAACAGCTAATTCAGAAGGATATTTTTCAGAAATATTATATACAGCTCTCCATTTTGTAAATCTTGCTCCTAGTTTGTAATATTCAGTTAGTCTTTCTCTTAATCCATCTAATCCTTCAGTAATTTTTTCTTCAGATGAACCAGCTAATTTTTTTGCACCAGTATCAACTTTAATTCCAGGAATTGATCCAAAACTTTTAATTAGCTCAGGTATAGTTTTTCCAGATGTAGTTTTTTGTTTTATAGTTTCGTCATAGAGTATGACTCCACCTATGTAATTTTTCATTCCTTCCGCTGAAAACAAAGTTTCTCTAAATTTTAATCTGTTTTCAGAAGTCGATTCAACGTTTACACCAGATAACCTTTTTGTCATCGTGCCCGTGCTTTCGTCTGCAGCCAATATTCCTTTTCCTTTAGCCACCATTTGTTTTGCAATATTTTCTATTTCACTCATTTGTTTCTAAGGCTTTTATACCAGGTAAATTTTTTCCTTCAAGAAGTTCTAAAAAAGCTCCACCAGCAGTTGAGATATATGTAAATCCGTCCGAACAACCAAATTTATTTATTGCTGCAACTGTATCTCCACCGCCAGCAATTGATGTAATTAATTTATTTTTTGTATTTTCGTTTATTTTTTTTGCAATTTTATTACTTCCTGAAGAAAATTCTTTATTTTCAAAATATCCGGCTGGTCCATTCCATAATATTGTTTTTGATTTATTAATTATATCGGAAATTTTATTTGAAGTTTTTTCACCAATATCAAGAATTGTATCATCATCATTTATTTTATCTAAGGCTTTTAATTGACCTTTAGATTTATTATCTTTTGCAACAATTACATCTTCGGGCAAAATAAGGTTGCAATTATTTTCTTTGCATTTTTCAGATATATCTCCTAACAATTTTTCTTGATCTTTTTCATATAATGATTTTCCAATATTATATCCTTTGTATTTAATAAAATTATTTGCCATGGCTCCTACAATAATAATATTTTGCATTTTTTTTACTAAATTAGACAAAACTCCAATTTTAGTAGATATTTTTGACCCACCAATTATACAAGTAACTGGTTTTTTAGCATTGGAAGTAAGCATTTTGATAAAATTTACTTCTTCCAATAACATTTTCCCCGCATACGATTCCATATGGTTTGTTATTTCGGAAACCGATGCGTGAGCTCTATGAGAACAAGAGAAAGCTTCATTAATATAAATATCCCCATTTTTTGACAACTCTTTAGCGAATGAGACGGTGTTTAATTCTTCATCTTTACAAAATCTTAAATTCTCTAATAATAAAACTTTACCGTCAGGTAATTCTTTTGATTTTTTAATTACATTATTACCAGTGTTTGCATTTAAAAAATCTACATCTTGATTAAGATAATTAGATAATTTTTTTGCAATTGGCTTTAATGTTAATTCGGGAACAATTTTGCCTTTGGGTCTTCCTAAATGGGAAATAATTATTATTTTTGCTTTTTTATTTATTAAAAATTTTATAGTGGGTAATACTTTTTGAATTCGAGAAGTTTCAGTAACAGATCCATCATTTAATGGAACGTTAAGATCTACTCTTAGCAAAACTCTTTTTCCTTCTATATTGAGATCGTTGTCCAATTGTTTTATTTTTAGCATTACCTAATTAAATCTTGCCAAAATAACTAGCTAAATCACACATTCGACAAGCAAAACCCCATTCATTGTCATACCAAGCAGATACCTTTGCCATTTTGCTATCTATTACTTTTGTTAATGTAGCATCTACTATTGCTGAATTTGGATTGTGATTAAAGTCAGAAGACACTAGAGGCTCATTGTTTATTTCCAAAATATTTTTTAATTTTGATTTTGAGGCTTTTATAAAAGAGTTGTTTATTTTTTCTGTAGTTAAATTTTTTGATGAAGAAAACACAAATTCCACTAGCGATACATTAGGAGTAGGCACTCTTATTGATATTCCTTCAACTTTACCTTTTAAACTAGGTATAACATCACCGAGAGATTTTGTTGCACCAGTAGTTGTTGGAATCATTGAACTTGGAGCACTTCTTGCTCTTCTCAAATCTTTATGCGAATTATCCAATAATCTTTGATCAGTCGTATAAGAGTGTATTGTAGTCATAAAACCTCTTTCAATTCCAAACTCCTCATTTATCACGTAAGCAACTGGAGCAAGGCAATTTGTGGTGCATGAAGCTGCTGAAATAACCTGATCGCTTTTTTTTAAGATATTTTGGTTTACTCCGAAAACAATATTCGTTGCTCCCTTGCATGGAGCTGAAACAAGAACTTTTTTAACACCCGATTTTATATGTTCGGCAGACTTCTCCTTGGTATTAAATTTACCGGTACATTCTAAAACGATATCAACTTTATGTTTTTTCCAGTCAATTTTTGAAATTTCTGTTTCATGGGTCATGGCTATTTTTTTTCCATTGATTTCAAGTAATTGATCCGAAAAATTTGTTTTTGCTCTAAACTTTCCATGAACGGTATCATGCTTTAACAAAAAATTACTAACTTCAGATTTAGCTCTATTATTGATAGCTACTACATCGATATCTTTTCTATTATTTTCAATAATAGATCTTAAAACCATTCTTCCAATTCTGCCAAATCCGTTTATACCTATTTTTACTGTCATAATTATTTACCCAACATTTTTTTAGCTACTTTAATAACACTATCACTAGTTAAATTAAAATCTTCATAGAGTTTTTTTGCAGGTGCGCTTTTTCCAAAAGATTTCATTCCCAATGAAGCTCCTTCTATACCAACATATTTTTCCCAGCCGAAAATACTGCTAGCTTCTATTGATATTTTTTTAGATTCTTTTTCAATAACTTTTTCTTTATATTCTTTTGCTTGTTTTTCAAATAGCTCTTGGCAAGGCATGGATACTACTTTTGAATTAATATTATAATTTTGAAGTTTTTTTAATGCTTCAATTGCTATTTGAACTTCAGAACCGGAAGCAATCAAAGTAATTTCAGGATTAGAATTGGTTTTTTTAATTTCATAACCTCCCAAGCTACACATATTTTTTTTATTAAGTGTTTCAGTTATAAAAGGAATTTTTTGTCTTGATAAGGCTATCACGCTGGGATTAGTACTACTTTTTAAGGCAATTTCCCAACATTCA
>MDTE01052964.1_pt1 | contig 17605 bp, 17 predicted proteins | sample 811231 | NCBI WGS metagenome assembly MDTE01 (sample SAMN05326651, study PRJNA326480) | marine metagenome | isolation source: seawater | place: Indian Ocean: Red Sea | collected 2010
ACGTTGTTATTGCCACAGGTACGAGAACAGGACACAAAACTAGTGTGGAGGAAATTCAAGAAATTAAAAAAGGAAGCAATCTTCCCACAATAGTAGGTAGTGGATTAAATACTGAAAATGCTAAAGAAATTTTAACAGTAGCAGATGGTGCCATTGTCGGAGTCTCTTTAAAAGATAGTAGCAATATGTCAGGTAACACTGATATAAATAAGGTTAAACATCTCATGGATATAGTAAGGAAACTGCGTTGAATTCTTTTATATTTTTTTTAATTTATTTAATCCCTGTAATTAGGTAATATTAATATCATGGCATCTATTGATCTTTTAAATGTGAGCAAGAGATGGGGCACTTCTGTTGCAGTAGATAATTTGAGTATAAAAGTTGAGGATGGAGAACTTTTAGTATTACTAGGCCCTTCAGGATGTGGCAAAACAACAACTATGCGTATGATAGCAGGTTTAGAGGTTCCAAGTGAAGGAAATATTAAAATAGAGAATAAAGATGTAACTAAACTTGAGCCTAAACATAGAGATGTTGCGATGGTTTTCCAAACTTACAGTTTATATCCTCAAATGACTGTATACGAAAATATTAGATTTCCATTGCGAGCTAGAAATATTAACAAATTAGAACACGATCAAAAAGTTTTAGAAGCTGCCAAAATGGTTGAGTTGACAAAATATCTTCAACGAAAACCTAATAGTCTTTCAGGGGGTCAGAGACAAAGGGTTGCTTTAGCTCGAGCGATTGTGCGTTCACCAATAGTTTTTTTAATGGATGAACCCCTTTCAAATCTTGATGCTCGACTTCGATTATCTATGCGTAACTTAATAAAACAATTACACATTAAGCTGCAGACTACTATTATTTATGTTACTCATGATCAACTTGAAGCTATGACTCTGGCTGATAGAATTGTAGTCATGAATGAGGGTAAAATAGAGCAAATTGGAACACCAAAGGAAATTTATGAAGATCCAGACACAATGTTTGTAGCTGAATTTGTAGGATTACCTTCCATGAATTTATTTAACGGGCATCTTCTAAATGGATTTTTTAAAGCAAATGGAATTAATATTCCTATTAAACTTTCAAATAATTTTGATAATATTGTATTAGGTGTACGTCCCGAGGATTTAATTTTAGCTAATGAAGGCGAGGGGGATATAACTGGTTTAGTTCATTCAATTGAAATGATCGGAGATGTTACTATTGTTACTTTAAAAATTGATTCAAATAATTGTATCGCTAAACTCAATAAAGATGTGGCTTTAAATTTAGGTGAAAAAATTAGTTTGAAGGCCAGTTCTAGATTATTGCTTTTTGATCAAACTACAGGCAAGAGAATAAGAAATGCGTAATGTTTCCCTTAATAGTTCTTTTCCAACTTAAATATTAAAAAATCCATAATGTGTAGAACTCAAATAATTATTTTCGTCTTTTGTATTGTTTCTTTTTAATACTTTATTTCTATATGGAAATCTTCCAAATTTTTTAATTATATCTAAGTGTATTTTTGCAAATTTACTTATTTCTTTATAATTCTTATTATCTTTTAAGCATTCATCAATCAATTTATTGCACTGTAACTGATCTTCTAATTTTTCACTATGCATTAAAGGTAAAAAAATAAATAATATATAATTATTTGGCAATGTTGTGTGATAATTTTTACTTATTGCATTTTTAACAATTATTTGTGCCTTATAATCCATTGCAAATGCTTTAGAGTCATTTCTGAATAAGTTGCGGGAAAACTGGTCTAATAATATTATTAATGCTAAACATTCTTCAGCACTTTCTTGCCAATAATCATATTCATTGTTTGTCGCTTTTTTATAATCTTCTAAGAAAAGATCTTTGATTTTCTTATCAAATTCATCATTGCGATTGAACCTTTCTTCTGGAGAAGTTTTTATAAACCAAAAATCTAAAATAGCTTTAGCTTTTTTATTCATTATGAGTACTTAATATATAATTCTATTATTTTATATATTATTGACAGTATTTAATATTTTTTTATCAACATAATTAACTTTTAGTGATAAGATTAATTTAATGAATAAAGTTGCAATTATAATTGCTGGTGGATCTGGCATGGGTGCAGACTCGGCTAAAAAACTTTTCTCAAAAGGATTTAAGGTTTCTATATTATCATCTTCTGGAAAAGGAGAGAAATTGGCAAAAAAACTCAAAGGTATTGGATATACAGGATCTAATTTATTGAATAAAGATTTAAAAAAAATTGTTGATCTAACAATAAAAAAATGGGGACGTGTAGATGTTTTGGTTAATAGTGCGGGACACGGACCAAAAAAACCTATTCTTGAGCTAACTGATGAAGATTGGCTCAAAGGTTTAGATGTTTATTTAATGAACGTGGTCCGTGCGTCAAGATTAGTTACGCCTATTATGAAAAAACAAAAATCAGGTGTTATAATAAATATATCTACTTTTTCTGCACTTGAACCAGACCCAATTAGCCCAACTTCCGGTCCTTTTAGAGCTGGTTTAGCAAATTTTACAAAATTATTTGCTGACAAATATGCATCACATAACATTAGAATGAATAATATATTACCAGGAATGATTGATAGTATGACTAAAGAGCAAAAAAAGAAATTTAATTTTGATAAATTTTTACATCGTATACCTCTAAAAAGATTTGGTAAGTTAAATGAAATATCTGAAGTAGTGTGCTTCCTTGCTTCTGATGGTGCTGCTTATATAACTGGTCAAAACATAAGGGTTGATGGAGGGCTTACAAAATCAATATGAAATTAAGAGGAAAAAAAGTTGTGATTACGGGAGGTGCTTCTGGTATGGGTAAAGCAACCTCTGAACTCTTTGCTAGTGAAGGTGCTCAGTTAGCGATACTTGATATTAATGAACAAGAAGGTCAAGAAACACAAAATGCAATTATTAAATCTGGAGGAAAAGCAGTATTTTATAAGACAGATGTCTCAAAGTCATCTGAAGTTCATAATTCAATAAATGAAGTTGTGAAATTGTTTGGCGAGATAAATGTTTTATTTAATCACGCTGGAACTATTATTGTAAAGCCCCTTCATGATTCAACAGAAAGTGATTACAACTATTTAATGGATATCAATGTGCGATCTGCATTTTTGGTATGCAATAAAGTTGTACCCATAATGTTAAAAAGTGGAGGAGGTTCAATTATAATTACTTCTTCGATAGGTGGAGAAAAAGGATTTGCCCTGGAGTCTCTTTATTGTATGACAAAAGGGGCTGTGCTTCAATTAGCAAGATCCATTGCAGTGGAATACAGGGATAACGGGATTAGATGTAATGCTATTTGTCCAGGTTTCGTTAAAACAAATCATGGATTAAGAGAAATTAAAGAATTAGATGAGCAAGGTCAAAATTGGAATGAAGAAGACCTCAAAAATGTTCAGGGAAGAATCTGCAGTCCCGAAGAAGTGGCTTCAACTGTTTTGTTTTTAGCATCAGATGAGTCTAGATTTGTAAATGGTCAGGCTCTTTATATTGATAATGGATGGTATTCCAAGGGATAATCATGAAAAAGAATCCTAAGCTAATTTGTAAAAATGTTTGGAAACTCTTTGGTAACAATCCAAAAGATTTTTTATTAAAGCATAACAATAATCCAAGTGATGATACAATTAAAAAAGAAGGATATATCCAAGCAATAAGAGACGCTTCTGTTGAAGTTTTTGAAAATGAAATTCTAGTTATTATGGGTCTTAGCGGCTCAGGTAAGTCTACATTAGTTAGGTGTATGTCAAGATTAGTTGAACCTACAATAGGAGAAATTTTTTTTGAAGATATCAATATGGGAGAAATTTCTAAAAAAGAATTGATAGAGATAAGACGCCATAAAATGGGAATGGTTTTTCAACACTTTGCTCTATTTCCACATAGAACGGTAATTGAAAATATCGCTTTCCCTTTAGAGGTTCAAGGAATTGGAAGAAATGAAAGAGAAAAAAGTGCAATGGAAATAATTGAATTGGTAGGCTTGGAGGGTAGAGAAAATTATTTTCCAAAAGAATTATCAGGAGGACAACAGCAAAGAGTTGGTATCGGACGCTCTCTTGCTGTAAAGCCAGAACTGTGGTTTTTAGACGAACCGTTTTCTGCATTGGATCCGCTTATTAGAAAAGAAATGCAAAATGAATTTCTTAGAATACAAAGCGCATTGAAAAAAACTATTATTTTTATTACTCATGATTTTGATGAAGCCATTAGACTGGCTGATAGGATCATTATTATGAACGAAGGTAAAATAGTACAAATTGGAAGCCCTGAGGATTTAATTATGAAACCCGCAGATGAGTATGTAAAAGAATTCACAGAAGATTTACCAAGAGAAAGATTGTTGTCAGTTAAAAGTATTATGACTAAGGATCAAAATTCAAAATACGATGTTACAGTAAATGAAAATGAAAAAGTTTTTAAGATAGTTGAAAAAGTTTTAACTAATGGAATAGTAAGAGTAATAGATAATAATAATAAAACCGTGGGATCAATAGATAAAGAAACTGTTTCTAGGTTTCTTTACAACTAAATATAATTAAAAAACCTTAATTTCCTTTGATATTTTTAATATTAATCAAAAATAATTGAATAGACATTCAATCAGTAATTAGCTAATTTATATCTTTAAAATTTAAAATACATAAATGAATTAAAAGGAGGAAATTATGAAGAATTTTTTTGCTATTTTTTTTAGTATTTTTTTTATTGGTTTTTAAAGCAGCTTATCAGCAGTTGAGTCAAAAGATCCAATAAAACTTACATTACATGATTGGACGGGCCAATTAATTACAACTAACATTATGGCTGAAGTTTTAAAGAAAGCTGGTTATAATGTAGAGCTTGTGCCTGCAGATTACATCGCACAATTTGCTGGTCTTCAAACTGGAGATCTTCATGTTGCAATGGAAATGTGGGAAACTACTGGAAGGGATGCGATTGATGAATATACCGCTGATGGTCGAGTAGTTAATGTTGGAAGCACAGGAATGGATGCGATAGAAGAATGGTGGTATCCAACTTATATGAAAGAAAAATGTCCTGGCTTACCAAACTGGGAAGCATTAAATGATTGTGCAGAAGCTTTTGCAACACCAGAAACTTCTCCAAAAGGTAGATATTTAGGAGGCCCAGTTACTTGGGGCGGTTTTGATGATGAAAGAGTAGAAGCACTAGATCTTGATTGGGAAGTTATTCATGCCGGAACTGATGCCGCACTTTTTGCAGAATTAGAATCTGCTTACCAAAGAAAGGCTCCTATAATGCTTTGGGTTTATGCTCCGCATTGGGCTCCTTCTAAATATAGTGGTGAGTTTGTGGATTTTCCTCCATATACAACAGAATGTTATACTGATCCATCTTGGGGTATAAATAAAAATGCCGCATATGATTGTGGAAAACCAAGAGGTCCTATTTGGAAAGTTGCTTCAAGCATGTTGAAAGACAAATGGCCAGGGGCTTATGATGCAGTTGAAGCTTTCACGCTAGATAGCAATGAAATGGGTAATCTAGTTGCAGCTGTTGATTTAGATGGCAATACGGTTGAAGCTGTTGTAGCTGATTGGATGTCTAACAATGAAGGCAGATGGAGCACGTGGATAAAATAATTATTTTATCTATATATATTTAAATTTAATGGGGGGTTTTATATCCCCCATAAATTTTAAGAATGATACGCAATATTCAAAATAACAAAAAAATCACTTTTTTTTTACTATTTATAATTACCTTTATCTTATATTTGTATGGCAAGGAAATAGCTTCATACTTTGACGCTAAATGGATTATTAAATATCCTAAACATTATATTTTTCCTGTATCAAAATATACAAGCTTGTTTGTAAAATGGTTAATGGATGAGGCAAGTTTCGGACTTTTTTCTTTTAGAGATTTAACTCGTTTTATTGCTTGGTTAATTCAACAACCATATAATTTAATTCTCGCATTGATTTCAAAAGGTTTTTTACAAGGACAAGGACAGGATGCAATAGAAATAATACCTCCACTTAGTTGGATTTCAGTTATCGCAATAATTGTATCTATGGCTTTGTATACAAAAGATAAAATACTTGTTGCGTTAGTGGCATTTGCTTTTTTTTATTTAGTCATATTTGGACAGTGGGAAAGCTCGATGGTAACTCTATCTTCTATAATTATAGCAGTTCCTGTGGGTGTAATACTTGGGCTTATACTTGGAATATTGTCTTATAAATCAGAGATTTTAGAGAAGATTATATCCCCAATATTAGATTTAATGCAAACAGTACCTGTATTTGCTTATTTAGTTCCAATATTAGTAATGTTCGGCTTTGGACCTGTTTCAGCATTGATAGCAACAATAATTTATTCAATGCCTCCAATGGTTCGAACAACATTGTTAGCATTAAAAAGTATTGATCCTCAAATAAAAGAATGTGGTTTAATGTCAGGATGCACTGAAAGACAATTATTATGGAAAGTGCTAGTACCAGTATCAAAACCTACTCTTATGGTAGGTGTAAATCAAGTTATTATGCTCTCTTTAAATATGGTTATTATAGCTTCAATGATCGGTGCAGGAGGTTTAGGGTATGACGTTCTCGCATCTTTAAGAAGATTAAATATTGGAGTGGGTATTGAGACAGGAGTTGCGATAGTTGTTTTAGCTATAGCATTAGACAGATTAAGCCAGGCTTTTGTAAATATACCAGCAGGAAAAAGAAAAAAAAATATTTCGTTTTTTAAAAAATATTTTTATACAATTATTTTATTAGTATTCATAATTTTAATTTATTTTCTCAGTCCTCTTCTGCCATTTGTAAAAAATTTTCCAGAAAACTTAGTTTTCAATACTTCATTATTTTGGGAAGAATTAGTAAAATATATAAATATAAATTATTATGATAATTTAGAGTCTTTTAAGGTGACTTTATTAACTTATTTTATGCTACCAATAAAAAGATTTTTTCTTGGAATCCCATGGCCATGGTTTATAGCAATCTTAACTATTGCAGGGTGGTATTTTGGAAAATTTAAACTAGCTTTTTTATGTTTTGTGCTATCTTTATTTATTGTTGTAACTGGCTTATGGGAAAAGGCAATGATCACTTTATATCTTTGTGGTTCAAGCGTTTTAATTGCTTCTATGATAGGCATACCTCTTGGAATATGGGCAGGTATAAACGCTAAGGCAAATAAAGTTTTAACTGTGTTTATTGATACACTTCAAACATTACCTAGTTTTGTATACCTTATTCCAGTTGTAATGTTATTTAGAGTTGGCGATTTTACTGCAATGCTTGCAGTAATATTATATGCTTTAGCACCAGCAGTAAGATATACCGCACATGGAATAAAAAATATTAACAACCAAATCGTTGAAGCTGCCTTGATTTGTGGCTGCTCCCCAAGACAATTACTGTTTAAAATAAAATTACCTTTAGCCTTACCAGAAATATTATTAGGAATTAATCAAACAATTATGCTTGCATTATCTATGTTGGTAATTACAGCGCTTGTTGGGACAAGAGATTTAGGACAAGAAGTGTATATTGCTTTGACCAAAGCTGATATTGGTAGGGGTTTGGTTTCTGGTTTATGTGTTGCATTTATATCTATTATTGCTGATAGAATAATTAAGTCAGGAAGTAATAAATTAAAAGATAAATATGGTATGATTTAATATGAATGTAACATTAGAATTTCAAGCGACAGAAAAAGAAATAATCTCTCTTCCAATATGGAAAAATAAAATAGAGATATCTAATTTAGATGGAGGCATAACAAATCAAAATTTTTTGGTCAATGACGGTGGTACTAAAGTAGTCGTTAGGTTGGGTGAAGATATATTAGAACATCATGTGTTAAGATCAAATGAATTAATATCTAGCAAAGCAGCTTATGATGTGGGAATAAGTCCAAAAGTAATATATCATAAAAAAGGTGTTTTAGTTTTAGAATATATACAAAGTAAAACACTTTCTCCAATAGATGTTAGAAATAATATAGATAAAATAATTTCTCTTTTAAAAAAAGTTCATTATGAAATTCCAAAAAAAATCTTTGGGCCGGCAATGATATTTTGGGTTTTTCATGTGATTAAAAATTACGCACAATTTTTAAGAAATAATAATAGTAGACATATATCAATTCTTGATCAACTTTTGATGAATTGTTCTGAATTAGAGAATAACTCCTCACCCTATCAAATAGTATTTGGACACAATGATTTATTGCCTGCTAATATTTTAGACGATGGTTCTAAGTTGTGGTTAATTGATTGGGAATATTCCGGATTTAATACCCCGTTATTTGATTTAGGCGGCCTAGCTTCCAATAATGATTTTTCAGATAAGGAAGAAATATATTTATTGGAAAATTATTTTAATAAAAAAATTGATGAACATTTAATCTTACAATATAACGCCATGAAATGTGCATCTTTGTTAAGAGAAACGATGTGGAGCATGGTGTCAGAAATAACTTCCAAAATTGATTTTGACTACAATAATTATACTGAAGAGAATTTAAAAAAATTTAATGAATCTTTTAAAAAGATAAATAAGACTTAGCTGAGCTAAGCTTTATCGCCATAAGCTTTGATATGTTCAGGTATTCTTTTATTACTTCCATACATATAATGATTTTCCATATTTTCTCTATATTTACTAGCAGGAACTCTTAATCCTACTGCCTCTGCAACTTCTCTTATTAGCATTGGATTAGCGCCACAGCAAACACCAAGATAATTTATACCTATCGCATAAGCTTCTTCTGCAAATTTTTTAATTTCGTATCTATTACACTGCATTGGATCTAATGCAGTTGGGAATGTAGTTTTGTGAGGAGTGTGGTGTGTACAACCGTTATGGTCAGGCAAATTAAAAAAAGTCGGACTCTCTTCTGTTGTTCTAAAGTTAATAGGTAGGCCTGCAATATGGCACTTTAATACTTTTCTAATTTCTTTGAGATAGGGCATCATTGTATTCGGGCCTCTGTGACAATTCATCCCTACCACATCTCCCCCTTTTTGTTCTAATTCTTTACATGTATCAACTATAGAAATATCGTCTCTCATTATGTTTTGTCCATAAGGAGCAATAGTAATAACTGATGGAAGTTTCGTTTGTTTCATAACTTTTAAGGCCATATAAGCTTCTTCGGCATAATAAAAAGTTTCACCAATTAACATATCTGCACCCTCATCAACAGCCCAACCCACCATCTCATTGAACATTTTTTCAACTTCTAATTGTGATTTTTTATCTCCTTGTTTCCAAATATTTGAATTTGAAATATTGCCAGCCATTAGATTAGGTTCGCCATTTTCATTTTTATCCGAAACTTTTTTAGCAATTTGTAAAGCAGATCTATTTAATGGCTCTAAAAGCTCTTCCTTTCCAATTATTCTCATTTTTTCTCTGTGACCATTATATGTAAATGCTTGAACTATATCTGATCCAGCATGTTGAAATTCTTTATGTAAATTTTCTAGAACTTCAGGATGATCTAATGAAACCATTGGAACAAACTCACCTGAGGCCATATATCCCCTTTTTTCTATTTCAAAAAGAAATCCTTCAGCACAAATAACTGGCCCATCATTTAATCGCTTTAACAAGTTTCTTTTTTCTTTCATTTTTTATTCTGTGTTAATATTAATAATAAAGAAACAAATTCTTTAAAACAAGAGTATTAAAAATAATTTTCTAATTTTTTTGTAATAAATAAAAAATATAGAAAAATATTCTCCATATATTGTGTATGAGATTAAATTTTTTCAAATTTTATTAATCTTTTTTTAAGTTTTATCCCTTTACTTGCTGAGAATCCTCCTAATGTCCCATCTGCTCTAATTACCCTATGACAAGGAATCATTAGAAGTAATTTATTCTGGCTACAAATCTTACCTACATATCTTGGATGTAATTTTACTTTTTTTGCTATTTGCTTATATGATTTGGTTTCACCATATTTAATTTTTTTAATTTCTTGCCATACTTTTTTTTGATTCTTATTTCCAACAATACTTGTTGGGCCATTAATTTTTTTTATATTTTTTTTAAAAAATTCATTAATATTTTTCTTTAATCTAAATAAAAGTTTGTTTGGAGATATATTATTTGATTTTTTAAAACCAATTGAAATTATTCTCCCTTTTTCTTCTTGTATTGATATAAATCCAAAACTTGTTTCAAAGCAAAGATTTCGAACTGACATAATAATTTGAAATTAGAAAATTATAATTTATTTCTATGCTGCTGCATCTTCCTTTTTGATTTTATCAGCAACGATATATGCTTTTGCGCAGTGTTTTAAACAGTATGGCTTTCCTTCTAATTTTTTTTCTCCACAATAACTAAAATCTATTTCATTTGGATGTCCCATTGGCCATTCACATCCCGAATTTTTATTATTTGCAATCATATTATTCCCAATAAATCTATCTTTAGGTGTCAATGAAGTGCTTTCATTTGAATTAGATTTTTGTTCAAAACTCTTATCTGATTTTAAATTTATGCTCAAATTAGGCATCAATGGTGCCCTCGCCTTTTTTCTATCAGGCTTCATAATACTTCTTTTAATTGGTGATGGCCGTCTTTCTAGTCCAATTCTGTGAGCTTTACCTACAACAGCATTTTTAGAAAAATCCAGTATTTTTCCTATTTGTGAAGTTGGCAACCCTTGATCCCATAACTCTCTTAATTGAGATACTTTTTCTTCAGTCCATGCCATTATTATATCCTACATATAGTGTTTGAGACTATTTTACATACTAAATATATAAATTAATAGTAAAAATTCAGATATTTGTGTATTTTTTTAAAAAAACCTAGGAAATAAAAGGTTTTTTCATTAAAAAAAATTTGTGGATAAATCGTTAAAAATTAAATTTCAAAAGAATACAAAAATTTTTAAAAAAAATGTTTTGGTTAGAGTAGATTTGAACGTTCCTGTTGTTGAGGGCAAAATTACAGATTTAACTAAAATCTATTCACTTAAAGAAACTTTATTAAATCTTATACAAAATGAAAATAAGATCTTTTTATTATCCCACTTTGGAAGACCAAGGGGCGTTTTTAAAAAAGAACTTTCTCTTCAAAATATTGTCAATGAAATTAAAAATGTATTTAAACTTAATAAACTATATTTCGTAAAAGATTATTTGGGTAATGAAATACAAAATACAATTAATTTAATGAATAATGGTGAGGTATGTTTATTAGAGAATATTCGATTCCATGAAGAAGAAGAAAATAATATAGAAAGTTTTGCAAAAAAACTCTCTTATAATTTTGACGTTTATATCAATGATGCATTTTCATCATCTCATAGGTCTCATTCGTCAATAGTTGGTGTTACAAAATTTTTACCTTCTTATGCAGGCTTAATGTTTGAAAAAGAAATTAACGCATTAAATAGTATATTAAATACATCTAACAAACCTGCATTGGGAATAATTGGAGGCTCAAAAGTCTCTACAAAAATAACTATTTTAGAAAATTTAGTTAAAAAACTGGATTATCTAGTAATTGCGGGTGGTATGGCTAATACCTTTTTAGCATCAAAATCAATAGATGTTGGATTGTCAAAAGTTGAAGAAAAATATTTTAATTTAATTAAAAACATAAAAAGTAATGCTTTAAAAAGTGGTTGTAAAATAATATTGCCAATTGATGTGGTAACTTCTAAAAGTTTAAATGACAAAAATTCCGTATACGAAACTTCAGTTGAAAAAATTAAAAAAAATTATATAGCTTTTGATATAGGATCCAAGTCTTGTAAAGAAATTATAAAATTATTTTCAGAAGTAAAAACAGTATTATGGAATGGACCCTTAGGAGCTTTCGAATATGAGCCTTTTGACAATTCGACAAAAATTATTTCAAAAAATTTATCTATAGTTTCAAAGAAAAAACAACTCAATGTGGTTATAGGAGGTGGCGATACAGTTTCTTCAATCAGTAATTTAGGTGTTATTGAAGATTTTTCGTATGTTTCAACTTCAGGAGGTGCTTTTCTTGAGTGGCTTGAAGGTAAGGAACTTCCAGGAATTCATTCTTTAAAACACAATCAACTTTTTTTATAATATTTTTTTAATATTGGATATAGTGTTATGGAAAAAACAAATGTTAAAATTAATATGCCAAAAACTTTAAAATTTATCCATATGTCATCTGTTGGCTGATTTCCATAGGCTTTTGAAAAGTTACGCCAAATTATTTCATTTAGAATTGCTAAAAATATAAAAAACAATATCCATCTTTTACTTAGTTCAAACCACCCTTCATCCTTCATATTGATTGATGTGCCCATTAAGTGTTTAAGAAGAGGTTTATTCAAAATATTACCAACAAAAAGTATACCTGCAAAAATTATATTAATGATGGTTGGTTTCATATAAATAAATACTGGATTATCAAAATATAGGGTTAGTCCTCCAAATATAGTAATAACAATAGCACCTAAAGTGGGCATAACTGGAATTTTCTTTTCAATTATATATGAAACTAGAACAGATATTATTGTAGCTATAATGAGTGGTTGAATCGCTTCTATTATATTTCCTGTTCTTTTATAAAATATGAAAAAGATGGCCAAAGGTCCAAAATCAACTAATAATTTCAATGTATTTTTCATTTTTTAATACTCATCAAATAAATTAAATAAAGAGAATGCAAATTCCTTAGCTTTAAATTCGAGTAAATCATCTATTTTTTCTCCAAGACCTATAAAAAAAATTGGTACCTTATATTTCGATATTAAATATACCAGCGCACCACCCTTCGCTGTTCCATCAAGTTTAGTAATTATAATTCCATCTACTCCAGTTATACTATTAAAATTTTCGAATTGATTGATAATATTATTACCAGAGGATCCATCTAATACTAAAAATGTTTTTATAATAGCATCTGTTATAGCTTTTTGAGAACTTTTTTTTATTTTTAATAACTGTTCCATTAAATTTTTATTATTTCCCAATCTTCCAGCAGTATCAATAAAAATTAAATCAAAATTTTCATTTTTCGCTTTTGTGCAAGCTTCAAAAGCTACACTTGCAGGGTCTTGATTTTCTTTGCCTTCATACAGATTTATGCCTGATTTTTGTGTCCATTCTTTGACTTGACTTACTGCAGCAGCCCTAAAGGTATCGCAAGCAGCTACAATTATTTTGTTCTGGTTAGACAATTTTTTTGAGAGTTTTCCTATCGTAGTTGTTTTTCCTGAACCATTTACTCCGATAAATAAAAAAACTTGAGGAACATTGGATTTAATGGCGTCAATTTTTGCTTCGCACGGAGTCAATATTTTTTCTATTTCATTAGCTAAAGTATATTGTATAGATTTTAAATTAATGTCTTTATCAAGATGTTTTTTTTGAATTTCATTTATTAGTTGTGTTGAAACTTTTATACCTAAATCAGCACTAATAAGTATCTCTTCAATTTCTTGAATCTGTTTTGCATCCAATGTTTTTCTTGAAATGATGCTTGAAATATTTTTTGAGATATATTTAGAAGATTTACTGATGCCTTTTCTAAATCTAGATAACAACATTATGCAACCAACATATTATTATCATAAGAGATAATTTTAGAATTAAACAATTTTCCTATTTCTAAATTTGTACGAACTTTAATTGGACAATATTCTTTTGTTTTCCCAATTGAAAAACCTCCTTCATTTTTTTCTACTAAAAAAGTTTTTTCTTTTCCTATTGATGACGATAGATATTGAATTAACTTTTCTTGACCAATTTTTCTTAAATGAGAAGCCCTGTTTTTTTTGATTACTATAGGCAATTGTGGCATCTTTGATGCTGGTGTGTTTTTTCTTTGAGAATATGGGAACACATGTAAATATGTTAAATTACATTCTGTGACTAAAGAACAAGTTTTCTCAAACATATTATCTGTTTCTGTAGGAAATCCAGCTATAAGGTCAGCTCCAAATACAACATCAGGTCTAATACTTGCAGCTTTTTCACAAAATTTTATTGCTTGATCTCTGCTATGTCTTCTCTTCATTCTTTTTAAAATCATATCATCCCCAGCTTGTAAACTTATATGAAGATGAGGCATTAGTCTGTCTTCATATTTAAAAATTTCCCAAAAATCATTATCTATTTCTGCACAATCAATAGATGATAGTCTTAATTGCTTTAAATTTGGCTCATTATTTAATATTCTTTTAATCATTTGCGATAAACGAGGTTTTCCTGGAAGGTCTTTGCCATAATCGGTTATATCAACGCCTGTTAATACAACTTCGTTATATCCATTTTCTACTAACTTATTTATTCTTTTTGAAATTAGTCCGATTGGAACACTTCTATTATTACCTCTACCGAAAGGAATAGCACAAAATGTACAACGATGATCACAACCTTGTTGTATTTCTACATAAGCCCTAGCTTTACCATCAAATTTTTCAATCACATTTGTGTTAGTGGATGTCACTTTCATGATATTTGATAATTTAATATTTTTTTGGTTTTCTAAATTTTGCCAAGTTGATTCCATAACTTTTTCATTATTGCCAATAATGAAATCTACTTCTTCCATTGATTTAAATTTGTTTGGATCAATTTGGGATGCACAGCCTGTAACAATTATCTTTTTATTAGGATAATTTTTTTTGTGTTTTCTTATAGCCTGTTTTGCCTGTCTTTCAGCTTCTTTTGTAACCCCACAAGTGTTAAAAATAAATGTGTCTTCAATATTATTAGCATCAACTAATGTTTTAATTATTTCAGATTCATAGGAATTCAATCTGCATCCAAAATTAATAACTTGTGAACTATTTTTTTTCATTAATTAAATATCAATTTTACCATAATAACTAATTTCTGCCGGGCCTGTCATAATCACCTCATTAGTATTCAATATATTAATTAAGATTGATCCTTTTTTTAACATTACTTTGCATTTATTTTTTAAATTATATTTTTTAAATCCAGTATATACAGCGGCACAAGCTCCACTGCCACATGCTAAAGTTTCTCCAGCAGACCTTTCCCATACTCTCATTTTTATTTTTTTTGGATTAATAATTTTAACAAATTCGACATTTATTTTTTTTGGAAATAATTTGTTATTTTCTATTTTAGGGCCAATTTTTGATAAGTTTATCTTATTCAAATTTTTTCCATAAAAAACAATATGAGGATTGCCTATATTCACAGCAAAGCCATTAGCAAAACCTTTAACCTTAATTGGTATATTGCTGGGATCTATTTTTTTAGAAATTGGAATGTCAGACCATTTTTCTTTCATTTTTCCCATATTTACACTTATGGTCCCATTATTATTTCTTTGGGCAGTTAACTTCCCTGCGGCAGATTTTAAAACAATTTTTCTTTTTTTTAGATTTTTAAATAATATTTTTGCAACACATCTAGTCCCATTACCGCAAGCCTCAGCTTGATCTCCATTAGGATTAAATATTTTTATTTTTGCATCAACAACGCTTGACAAACTTTTATCTATTGTAATAATTTGATCACACCCTGCACCTGTCTTTCGATCACTTAACTTTTTAATTATATGTTCGTTTATTTTTACACTTTTCTTTCTTCTGTCAATAATTACAAAGTCGTTTCCTAATCCATGCATTTTTATGAATTTCAGTGTTTTCATTATAATTCTACTAGTTTATTTATAGGCATTAATACAACAGAATAAGCCAAATTATAGAGTAAACTTGACTTTAATCTAATGATTTAATAGTTGTGGCTAAATTTCACCTTATTTTAAGTGAATTTGAGCACATCAATTAGGATGTGTACACCAGCCCGCGAGTTTCGCGCCCTGGTGCTAAATGTGTTATGGGAGATAAAATGTTTTCGTCACTTACAGATAAATTAACGAATATAGTTTCCTCTATTCAAGGAAAAGCTGTAATCTCTGAAAACGATTTAGACTTAACTCTTAGGGATATCAGAGTCGCGCTTTTGGAAGCTGATGTTTCATTAGAGGTAGTTAAACAATTTATAAATTCAATAAAATCTCAAGCATTGGGACAAGATGTATTAAAAAATATTAAACCAGATCAAATGATTGTCAAAATAGTATATGATGAGTTGGTAACTATTTTGGGATCTGAGAATGAAGATTTAGTTTTAAATACAACTCCTCCAGCAGTTATTTTGTTTTGTGGTCTCCAAGGATCTGGAAAGACAACATCGTTAGCAAAATTAGCAAAATTATTAAAAGATAAACAAAATAAAAACATATTGACAGTTTCCGCTGATATTTACAGGCCAGCAGCACAAGAGCAGTTAAAAATTTTATCGGAAAAAAATGAAGTTAATTTTTTTGAAACAAATAATACAAAAAATATAAAAAAAATTATTAATGATTCTTTGTTTAAAGCCAAAAAAGAATTTTATGATATTTTACTTATTGATACAGCGGGTAGACAGGTTTTAAACGAAGAATTGATGGAGGAACTAAAGCTAATAAATGAAATTTCTTCACCAATTGAAAAAATATTAGTTTCAGATTCTTTAAGCGGGCAAGATGCCGCAACTACTGCAAAGAAATTTCATGACTTGATAGGTATAACAGGAGTATTTTTAACACGTGTAGATGGCGATAGTAGAGGAGGTGCAGCCCTTTCTGTTAAATCGGTAACAGGAGCTCCTATAAAATTTTTAGGAATGGGAGAAAAAATAGATCAAATAGAAAACTTTCATCCTGATAGGATAGCAAAAAGAATTTTAGGGATGGGTGATATTGTGAGCTTGGTTGAAAAAGCATCTCAAAATGTTGAAGAAGAAGATATCAAAAAAATTTCTAAAAAAATTTCGGATGGCAATTTTGATTTAAATGATTTTGCTTCACAAATTAAACAAATGAAAAAAGTGGGTGGAGTAAGTGGAATGTTAACAATGTTACCAGGAGTATCTAAAGCTCAAAAAGCCATGGCTGAAAAGAATATTTCTGATGATATCCTCGTGAAACAATTGGCAATAATTAGCTCTATGACAAAAAAAGAAAAACAACATCCTGAAATTATTAAAGCATCAAGGAAAATAAGAATTTCAAAAGGTTCTGGTACGAAAGTGCAAGATGTTAACAAGCTTCTTAAGCAATTTTTACAATCACAAAAAATGCTAAAGAGGATGAAAAATATGGGAGCAGATCAAAACCCTTCAAGTTTATTGAATAAACTTAAAGGGAATATTCCACAAAATTTTTTAAATTAATTTATGAAAGGAAAATAAATGCCAGTTAGAATAAGATTATCAAGAGCAGGCGCAAAAAAACGCCCTTTTTACAGAATTGTTATCGCAGACTCTAGAAGATCTAGAGATGGTAAGTTTATAGAAAGAATAGGCACATATAATCCGATGTTGCCAAAAGACAATAATGATAGAGTAAAAATTGATATTGATAGAGCAAAATATTGGCTAGAGAAGGGAGCCAAGCCAAGTGATAGAATAATTATTTTTTTAAGTAATGTCGGGGTTATGGAAAAACCTAAAATTACAGAAAAAACAAAAAGACATATTCCAAAAAAGGAAAGAAAAGGAACAGAAGAGAAGAAAGAGGACGCAAAAGCTCCTGCAGCTGAGACCCCTAAAGAAGAAGCGAAA
>MDTE01030968.1_pt1 | contig 17604 bp, 15 predicted proteins | sample 811231 | NCBI WGS metagenome assembly MDTE01 (sample SAMN05326651, study PRJNA326480) | marine metagenome | isolation source: seawater | place: Indian Ocean: Red Sea | collected 2010
AGCGCCTGCAGCTTGCTTCCGACATCCAGATCCCGGGACTGCGCTCTGATTTTCCTTCGGCTTGAAAATGCTCTGCAGAAAATCCGTCCGAATTCCCGTATCAAGGCCGTCTAGGCGCATAATACACAGTTACACTCAAGGTCTTAGACTATCATTGCTTGTTTCTATAGAAAATTATGATTTTTTATGGACAACACCGGGCCCAATAAATCATCCCGTAATTCTGATCCATGCCTATCGACTTGGTCCCCGTGACGATTTCAACGGGTTAGGAGGACCAAGATGGCCGAGAGGGCTTTTGCGCGTGAAGAAATCGTCTCGAAAGCGTGCCCTGTGGATGCCCTTCACGGTCATGGCGCGATGGCGACGGACGCCCTCTGACAGAGATGCATGGCCGATAGAGATGACGGGCGTCTCGCCGCTGACACGGCCGAGTTGACGAGGCAGTATGGACGGCACAGCTATCACCGCATCGCGGTTCGCCTTCGTCAGGCCGGTCACCCGATACACTGCTGAAGTAAGGTCACCAGCGGCTCGCCCCATAAACAGATCAACAAGGAGACAACTGTGCCGATCCATGCTTACCGGACAGCTTTGGTCACCGGTGCTGCCAGCGGCATTGGTGCCGCCTGCACTCGAATGCTGCGCCAAAATGACCTCGACGTCCTTGCATTAGATAGGCACGGGGAACGGCTCTCGGCAATCAGCACGGAGACGGGTTGCGACATCCTGCAGATGGATATCCGTCAAACGGACCAGCTCTACCAGGAACTGACGGCGCGTGACTTTGACATCGTGATCAATAACGCGGGCCTCGCACATGGCCTGACGGAAGGCTTTTTGGGCCCGGCGCCGGAAAAGGTCGACGAAATGATCGAGGTCAATGTCGGCGCAGCACTACATGTTCTTCGGGCAGTCCTCCCCTCTATGAAGGAACGCAACGCTGGTCATATCGTCGAAATGGGCTCGATCGCCAGCCAATACCCGCTGGGATTGCCCGTCTACAGCGCCAGCAAGGGCGCCATACATTCTCTATCGAGAAGCATGCGAATGGAGCTTGTGGGTACCCGGATCAGACACACCGAGATTCTACCGGGGCGGACGGTCACCGGCTTTTTCGAAAACTCCTTCGCCAATGACGAGGAGCGCAACGCGTTCATCTCAGGCCACCGGATGCTAGGCCCCGAAGATATCGCTGATGCGATTCAATACGCCTTGCAATCACCTCCGCATGTCAACGTCAGCATGATCGAACTCACGCCTGTCGACCAAATCCCGGGCGCGACGAACTGGAGTTGAGCCTGGCGGAGGCCGCCAAGAGATCCTGCTGGAACTTTCCCAACGGCGCCGCAGCATCTACCTGTTTCCCGGGACACCTGGGGGTTCGGAGCGCAGGTTGCGCTAGGAATAAGAGAAACTATCCCTCCGAGTCGGCCGGGCCTTTTCCCGTCACAAACTTGTAGGATCCCAGCACGAGTTGAAAAACAGTTTTCATCTCAGCCATCGATCTAGGCGTATAGATCATCACAAAATCCTCCCAACCCGGCATTGTTTTTGCCCACGTATGAGAAATGGCCCAGCCAGTTTCAATTGCTCGAGCGGCAAGCTCGGGCGAGAGGGAAGCATGAAGACTGCCATCCGGATGCAAATGCGCGAACTCACGTCCACGGACGATCACATCAGGGCGCGCCAAAGAAATATCTTCATTCAGCCAGAACCCCAACGCACCGGGTAGTGAAACCACGGTATCGCGAATCTCCACTCCTGGAATGTCGTCGACGAGGCGCAGCAGTTCTGCTGAAACTTCCGGCACAGCCTCGACGCCGATTTGGACATGCGGCACGTTTTTTGTGGTGATTGGTGCGGGACCACTTCGGAGCGGCAATCCGTCGGATGCAGCGGCCACCGGGATGACCCCCAGGGTGATCGCCACGATGATCAGTAAGGGGCCGCAAATGGTCTCAAATTTCATCCTCGTGACCTCAATTGTGGAAACTTCTGGCGCTACGTCAGGCGAGTTGCCGGTGTGTCCTCCAATCCTCGACTCTGGATCGAGAGTCCCACCTGACAAAAGCCTTTCAAGAAGTGCGACATGATCTTCAATCGCTGAATTGCGACTATCATCGAATTCGCTTCGACAGCGTCTGGCTATTACCTGACAAAATCGGGGCCGACACGCGACGTCCGCGACCGGTTCAAATGCAGACATCTCAGGCCCTGCGACGATGATCTTGCAAAAAGTTTGGTGGGCCCGACCCAGCGGGAGAAGACGATGAAGGTCAAAACCAACGGCATTGAGATCAACTGCGTGATCGAAAGCCCCGAGGACGCGCTGCCGATCGTCATGAGCCATTCCTTGGCGTCCAGCCACCGCATGTGGGATCTCCAGATGCCGGCCCTGCCACAATACCGGGTGTATCGGTTCGACACGCGCGGTCACGGTAACAGCGACGCGCCGGACGGGCCGTACACCCTCGACCAGATAGCGGACGACACGAAAGGCATGCTCGATGCCCTGGGGCTCGACAAGGTCCACTTCGTGGGCCTCTCTTTGGGCGGGATGATCGGCCAGTATCTGGGGTTAAGATACCCGGAGGTCCTTCTGTCGCTGACGCTTGCCGATACGACGAGCCACCAGGAGGAGGCGGGCAAGCCGGTCTGGCAGGAGCGCATCGATACCGCCCGGGAGCATGGCATGGGGGCGCTCGTCAATCCCACCATCGTGCGCTGGTTCACGGACGATTTCATCGCTGCCAACCAAAATTTTGTCAGGTTTTTGCAGGAGTGCATCGGGAGCACACCCGTTCAGGGCTACACCGGTGCCATCCAAGCGATCATGCAAATCGATGTGATGGACCAGCTCAAGTCAGTGAACGTGCCGACGCTCGTGGTCGTGGGCGAAGGCGACATGTCGACGCCGGTGGCCTCGGCCCAGGCCATTCATGAGGCCATCGCGGGTTCGGAGCTGCTTGTCATTCCCACCGCCAAGCACTTCGCCAACGTCGAGCAGAGCAGGATTTTCAACGACGCTCTGACCCGGTTCCTCTCACAGAAGGGGTGATACCCGCCGGGAGTCGGAGGGTGATCGCCTACGCCGGGTGCGCGATATCGTGGATCGGCCACGCCAGTTCTGGATCGCGGGCGAAGACCTCCTCAAGCGCCTTGGCAATCCGCAACAGGAAGGCGTCCGACCGGCGCGGGCCGACGATCTGGAAGCCGAAGGGCATAGCCTCTTCGTCCACCCCTCACGGCAGCGCCACGACGGGATTGCCCGTCGTCGACAACGCATTGGTGAGCCCCGCCCAGGCCACATAGGTCTCAAGTTCCACGCCATCCACCGCCTTGGGGTAGTGGTCTTCCTTCGGGAAAGGCGTGACGGTCGCGCCGGGCACAATCAGGACGTCATAGTCGCCGAAAAACCGGTCCACCTCACGGTGCAGCGCGCCGTTCTCCCTGAAGGCCTCGGCAACATCTTCCACGCTCAGCTCGAGGGCCTGCTCGTAGTTGAGTCGAACGTTCGGGCTGAGCTTCTCCTTGTGCTCGGCGTAGTGGGTCTTCTGACTACCGAGATACTGCAGGCAGCGGATCACCCAGTTGACCCGCGCGGCCGTGGTGAGATCGGGCTGGTCTTCCTCGGCAACGGCGAGGTACGGTTGGAGTTTCGCCACTCGGGCTGCGAATACGCGGCGTATCATTTGGCTGGTCGGCGCGAACCCGAGATCGGGCGATAACGCGACCCGCAGCTTTGATAGGTCCGCTGGCGCCGTATCCAGGAAGTCTTCTGGATCGCTAGGATAGCTCATCGGGTCCAGCGAATGATATCGGGCCATCGCCGCGGTGAGCAAGCCGACGACCCGCCGCTGGTCCGCGCGTGGTCAAATGGATTGACCGTGGGACTGAACACTCGGTTGGTCGTGTTGTTGCCGGCGCCGAACTCAGTCGTGTGGGTTTTACCGATGATCACGGCGCCCGCGTCGCGCACGAACTGCACCACGAGGTCGTCGCGGTCGGGCACGTAATCGGCATAGATGAGTGAGCCGAATGTCGTCCGCATGCCCTTCGTCAGGCTGAGGTCCTTGACCGCGAGCGGCAACCCTTTGAGCAGACGCGGTGCGTCATCCGAGTCGAAACGCACTTCCGCCGCCTTTGCGTCTTCCCGAGCTTCGTTGAAGCAGGTGACCGTGAAGGCGTTGATCTCCGGATCAGCCTGCTCGGTCTGGGCGATGAAGGCCTCGGTGACCTCGACGGGTGAAAGGTCCTTCGCCACCATCGCAGCTTTCAGCTCCCGCGCTGTCATTTCCACGATGTCCATCGGCCATCCTCCCTGCAGGGCACTCCGTTCCGCGTGTGAAACGCTAACTCCTGTAGCGTAGCGCATCCTTGACCTGGGCGAAGGCTGCGGGGAGCGGGCGGCGGCTCAGGTATAACGGATGATATCCGGAGTGCGGAGGGTAACAGTCGCAGAGCGTCCGCACGAGGTGACCTTCTGTCAGGTAGAATGACGCGAAATCCTCCGACACATAGGCCATCCTGCGCTTCGCCTGGGATCAACGGGAGAGGTTTCTGGAGTTAGGCAGCAGAAGCAAGCCGCGTCTCTCAGCTCTCCAATTCAAAGATCGGGACATCACAACCCGTCCGCAGAGACATGGCCGCCAACTCGTGTGTTATCAGCAGGAGTTTCCGTGTCTGATGCGAGCCCATTCATCCAAACTGGCTGAATTCGGTCGCTTCCAGCCCCTGACGTTCGGGACGCGTCTTTGTCGGAAAGAAAGTGGTGGCCCGGGCCCTCCTTCGCCACGACTCCGGAGGACTTATTCGATGCTCAACATGGGAGAGATGAAATCGATCCGCCGTAGCTTTAGCGAAGGCGGATGGTGGGCCCGGCAGGACTCGAACCTGCAACCAGACCGTTATGAGCGGCCGGCTCTAACCAGTTGAGCTACGGGCCCCCAACGTGACACGCGAAGCGGGGAATCAGGTATCCAGGAAGCTTCGAAGCTTCCGCGACCGGCTCGGGTGCTTGAGCTTGCGCAGCGCCTTGGCTTCGATCTGACGAATGCGTTCGCGAGTGACCGAGAACTGCTGGCCAACCTCTTCCAAGGTGTGATCGGTATTCATGCCGATACCGAAACGCATCCGCAGCACCCTCTCCTCACGCGGCGTGAGACTGGCGAGGACACGCGTCGCCGTCTCGCGCAGGTTCGAATGGATCGCCGCGTCCACGGGCAGCACCGCATTGCGGTCTTCGATGAAATCGCCCAGATGGCTGTCCTCTTCGTCACCGATGGGAGTCTCGAGACTAATCGGCTCCTTGGCGATCTTGAGAACCTTGCGCACCTTCTCGAGCGGCATGTTGAGTTTTTCGGCGAGCTCTTCGGGTGTCGGCTCGCGACCGATCTCGTGCAGCATCTGACGCGAGGTGCGCACCAGCTTGTTGATCGTCTCGATCATGTGCACCGGGATGCGGATGGTGCGGGCCTGATCGGCAATCGAGCGCGTGATGGCCTGCCGGATCCACCAAGTGGCGTATGTGGAGAACTTGTACCCGCGCCGATACTCGAACTTGTCCACCGCCTTCATCAGGCCGATGTTTCCCTCCTGAATCAGGTCGAGAAACTGCAGCCCGCGGTTGGTGTATTTCTTGGCGATGGAGATGACCAAACGGAGATTGGCCTCGACCATTTCCTTCTTGGCCCGGCTCGCTTCACGCTCGCCTCTCTGGACGGTATGAACGATCCGGCGGAATTCCTGAATATCGAGACCGATATCGGTACAGATGTCCGCCAATTCCTTGCGGATGAGTTTGACCTCATCACCTTCCTTCTTGGCGAATTCGGCCCAACCTTTTTCCTTGAGGCGCCGGACGCGTGACAGCCACCGGGGATCGAGCTCGCGTCCCTGATACTGTTTGACGAAGCTGTCCCGCGGGACCTTGTGCTTCTCGGCCAGCCGCAACAGGCGGCCTTCGAGCGAATAGAGGTGACGGTTGATGCCATAGAGCTGATCGACGAGTTCCTCGATGCGGCCGTTGTTCAGGCGAATGACATCCATTCGCTCAAACAGTTCTTCCTTGAGCTTCGCGTACCGCTTCTCCTGCGCCGGGCTCAGCGAATCGCTCTTGAGAACGGCCTGCACCCGCATATCCTGCAGCCGCTTGACCTTCTTATACGTGGAAGCGATCTCGTCGAAAGTGTCGAGCACGTGCGGCTTGAGCACGGCTTCCATCGCCGCAAGCGACAGTGCGACCTCGTCATCATCGTCGTCGCCGTCCTCTTCGGCTTCCTCTTCCTCGTCTTCCGCATTCTCGGCTGAAGCAGCTTCGCCAGTGCCGTCCTCGTCGTCGTCCTCGTCAGGCCCACCAAAGGTCGCATCCAGATCGATGATCTCTCGCAGGAGAACGCTCTCGGCCGTGAGATCGTCGCGCCACTGAACGATGGCGCGCATGGTCAGCGGACTCTCGCAGATGCCGCCGATCATGGTTTCGCGGCCCTTCTCGATGCGCTTGGCAATCTCGATCTCGCCCTGGCGCGAGAGAAGCTCGATCGATCCCATCTCCCGCAGGTACATGCGGACCGGGTCATCCGTACGCTCGTATTCGGTCTCTTCGGCTTTGACGGTTGCGACGGGCGCCGGTAGCTTTTCGGCTTTTTCGTCTTCAGAAGACGAATCCTCAGCCTCGTCACCTTCAATGACGTTCACGCCCATTTCCGACAGCATGGCCATGGTGTCCTCGATCTGCTCGGAGGAAACCTGGTCCTGGGGCAGCACCTCGTTCAATTCGTCATAGGTGACGTAGCCTCGCTCCTTCGCTTTGGCAACCATCTTCTTGATCGCCTGATTGGAAGAATCGATTAGCGGGCTGTCGGTTGATTCTTCTGTCGCTTCTTCAGTCTCTGCCGCATTCGCCATGTCGGTCGCCGTCGTAGTTGATGTCGATACGCAATCGGTATTTATCCGGCGCGCTGCGCCGGACGCTCAGATGTCACTTTCAAGATGTTCTGGTGCCAGTTGGCCCTGCCGCTGCCGTTTCAGCCTTGTTGCTACGTTCCGCCTCGCCGAGAAAGGCCTTCAGACGATTAAACCCCTCGTCCGTGAAATCAAACTCCTCAATGCACGCGCTCTTCTCCGCCGGCAGTGTCACGGCCAATCGGTGAACAGAAAGCGTGTTTTCCCAGCCTTCCCGCGCCGCTTCCAACGGCACTTCGGGGCGCACGAATGGCGCAAGTGGCGCGATCCTCGTGTCGGCGATGTCATCCAACGTCGCCGCAAATCCCTTGTCACAGAGGTGTTGCTTCAATGTCGCGCTGTCAAGACCAGGGCTGCCCCGCGCTATCTCTATGATTTCATTGCGCAACCTGTCAAGCGCGAGATTGCTCAATTCGATGTCCAGGAATTCCTCGAGAAACAGCTCCAAAAGGCCCGGATGTCCAACAATTGTGGCAATCAGAACGCGTTCACGACGCTCGGTCGTTCCGATGACACCCAACCCCAAGGCGTGATGCGGTGAAAGTCGTCGCGTCCGTTGGCCTCCGCGCGAGGGCCGAGAAGCGCGTGAGGCCCGGTTTTCAGAGTTACGGCGTCCGGCACTAAACATGTCGTCCAATCGCGTCCGGTAGTGACGCTCATAGAACGCTTTCACTTGAGCGTCACCAATTCGCTCCACCACACCGCGGATGTCCTTCGCGAACCCCGCTCGCCGTTCGGGGGTATCGAGATCCCGGTCCTGCATGGTGATCTGCCATAGAAGATCGGAGAGTGGCGTGGCGTCGACGAGAAGCTGGCGGAATGCCGCTGGGCCTTTCGATCGCACCAGACTGTCCGGGTCCTCGCCGGTCGGCAGCAAGGCAAAGCGCAGGGAGTGGCCCGAACGCAGATGTGGCAATGCGCGCTCGGCAGCACGCGCCGCGGCATTCCAGCCCGCGGCGTCGCCGTCGAAACAGAGGACAGGCTCAGGCGCGAGCCGCCACAGTAGACCCAGCTGTTCCTCGGTGACGGCCGTCCCCAACGGCGCCACCGCATGAGCAAATCCCGCCTGATGCAGGGCGATCACGTCCATGTAGCCTTCGGCGACCACCACCGTGCCCTCGTCTCGAACGATCGGCCTGGCGCGAGCGAGATTGTAGAGCAGCCGGCCTTTGTGAAAGAGCGGTGTTTCCGGTGAATTCAGATACTTGGCCGGCGCGTCGTCCAACGCTCGCCCGCCGAAAGCCACTACACGGCCGCGCGTGTCGGTTATGGGAAACATGATGCGGTTTCGAAACCGGTCAAACGTCTCGCCGCCATCTTCCGGCGAGATCACCAAGCCCGCGTCGATAAGCTGGCGCTCCGAAAATTTCCTGGCGAGCAGCGCCTCTTTGAGTGCGGACCGACCCTTGGGTGCATGGCCAAGCCCGAATTCCTTGATGGTCGTGTCGGTCAGGCCGCGCGCTTCAAGATAATCCCGTGCTGCACGGCCGGAACCCGTGTCCAGGCGCCCCTGAAACCATTCCGCCGCGAATGACATGGCGTCGTATAGGTTCGCCCGCGCCTTGTCCTGCGCTGCCGCTTCGGGCGATCGCGCGGGCACCTGCATGCCAGCCTCAGCGGCCAGTTTTTCGACCACTTCCGGAAAGCTCAGTCCTTCTCGCTGCATGACGAAATCGAAAACGCTGCCGTGCGCCTGGCATCCGAAGCAGTGATAAAACCCCTTGTCCTCATTTACCGTGAAGGAGGGGGTTTTCTCATTGTGGAAAGGGCAAAGGCCCAGCCATTCGCGACCGCGACGGGTGAGTTTGACATGCTGGCCAACGACGTCGACCAGCTGCACCCTGGCCTTCAGGTCGTCGAGGAAGTGATCTGGAAATGCCATGAACGCGGGTTCAGCTCGCAAATTTTTTCAAGTTTGCCTCGTGCCCGCGTCCACAAGACTTGCGTACCATACATGGAACGTCCCGTGGTCTGACACTTGCCACTTCTCCGCTCGAGAGGAGATGGCCACCGGCAAGCAAACTGGCATGTTCCGGGATGTTCGAGTTCTGAGACAACAATGCCTGGTTCATTCGGGCCTACGTCAACAGGCCTTTGACGACCTGGCTGGCCTTGCCGAAATCCATCTTGCCGGCGTAGCGACTTTTAAGCTCTCCCATGACCTGCCCCATATCCTTAATGCTATGGGCATCCAACTCGGCGATGATCTCCCGGCTTGCCGCCGAAACCTCATCCTCCGACATTTGTTTGGGGAGGAACTCTTCGATGACCCTGATCTCGCCTTCTTCCTGCTCAACGAGATCATCGCGCTGACCTTTTCTGTACATTTCGATGGATTCACGGCGCTGCCGAATCATGGTCTGCATCATGTGCAGGATCTCATCCTCGCCAAGCCCTTCTGAATCGCCGGAACCGCGCGCCGCGATATCACGGTCCTTCAGTGCCGCCAGAATCAGCCGAACGGTCGCTGACCGTCGCGCGTCCTTGGCCTTCATCGCACTCTTCAAGGATTCAGTGAGACGCTCGCGTAACATGCCTTGCCCGGTATGGCCACGAGGGAAACCTTAAGTCTAGTGGAGACGAGAAAGAATAGCAAACGCAAATAACTGGATAACCAATTGAAATAAAACAATAAATTACACCCATGCTAGGGTTGACTGCGGCATGAATCTTGCGTAGGTTCCGCCGAACTTTACAACCGTACCACGGGCTCAAATTTGCACGATCCCGTCGGAACGAGCGTCCGGGAACTTTGCCAGCACGTTGTTTGGACATCCAGGCCCGTCGCAAGACAACAAGACAATCGCGATCGATCCGCATTAATGGCCAAATCTGCTTCGACTGACGCCACATCCCGAATCTCGGGGGCGTCGGCAGTTTTGGTGTTGGACGACGGTTCTATTCTTTGGGGTCAAGGCGTAGGCGCCACCGGATCCGCCGTTGGCGAAGTCTGCTTCAACACGTCGATGACGGGGTATCAGGAGATCATCACCGATCCCTCCTATGCCGGACAGATCATCACGTTCACCTTCCCTCACATCGGCAATGTCGGGACCAACGAAGAGGATATCGAAACCCTGGCGCCAGCTGTCCGCGGCGTGGTCCTCAAGGCATCGATCACGGATCCTTCCAACTTTCGAGCATTGTCACACCTTGATGGCTGGCTGCAGCGCCAAGGTCTCATTGGGATCGCCGGCGTGGATACCCGCCGATTGACGCGAAGAATCCGGGATGAGGGAGCGCCCACGGGCTTGCTCCATCACGCACCCGACGGCGCGTTCGAACTGTCGGCACTCCTCGAGGAGGCTGCGGCCTGGCCGGGGCTCGAAGGAATGGACCTCGCCAAAGAGGTCTCCTGCACCCAAACCTACGATTGGGACGAAACGCGGTGGTTCCTGGGTGACGATGCAAACGCGACCGGATACGGAAAGCTGGAAAACCCACGATTTCGGGTGGTCGCCGTCGATTTCGGAATCAAGAGAAACATCCTGCGTTGCCTGGCGTCACTTGGCTGCGCCGTCACCGTGGTTCCCGCCTCGGCCACCGCCGACGACATTCTGGGGCGGAATCCGGATGGCGTATTCCTGTCGAACGGTCCCGGCGATCCCGCGGCAACCGGTGAGTACGCTGTTCCTGCCATAAAAGGCGTACTGGAGTCCGGTCTGCCCGTTTTCGGAATCTGCCTGGGCCATCAGATACTTTCACTGGCGCTCGGGGCCCAGACCCGCAAGATGCACCTGGGTCATCGCGGAGCCAATCACCCGGTCAAAGATCTCGCCACGGGCACTGTCGAGATCACCAGCCAGAATCACGGCTTCGTCGTGGATGCGGACACTCTGCCGACGGGCGTGGTGGCATCGCACGTTTCGCTCTTCGATGGGTCGCTGGAAGGTTTGAAGGTCGAAGGCTCTCCCGTCTTCTCGGTGCAGTATCACCCGGAGGCATCACCTGGACCCCAAGACAGCCACTACCTGTTCAAGCGCTTCATCGCGCTGATGGAAGAAAATGCCTAAGCGCACCGACATCGAGTCAATCCTGGTAATCGGCGCGGGCCCGATCATCATCGGTCAGGCCTGTGAGTTCGACTATTCCGGAACCCAGGCCTGCCGCGCGCTCAAGGCGGAGGGATATCGCATCGTTCTGGTGAACTCGAATCCCGCGACGATCATGACCGATCCAGAGATGGCGGATGCAACCTACGTCGAACCGATCACGCCAGAGTTCGTCGCCAAGATCATTGAGAAAGAGAAGCCCGACGCACTGCTCCCAACGATGGGCGGGCAGACCGGATTGAACACCGCCCTGGCAGTCGCCGATTTGGGCGTTCTCGACACCCACGGCGTCGAGATGATCGGTGCCGATCGAAATGCCATCCGCAAAGCCGAAGACCGCGAACTGTTCCGCAAGGCCATGGAGAACATCGGTCTGGAGTGTCCCCGGAGCCTGACCGTCCACTCACTCGAAGAAGCACGCGATGCCCTCACTCAGATCGGACTGCCCCTGATCATCCGACCTTCCTTCACGCTGGGAGGGACCGGGTCAGGCGTGGCCTACAACCGCGAAGAGTTCGAGCACATCGTCGCCAACGGACTCGACGCATCTCCCATCACAGAAGTGCTGATCGAACAGTCGGTTCTGGGATGGAAAGAATACGAGATGGAGGTCGTACGCGACCGCAATGACAATTGCATCATCGTGTGTTCCATCGAGAACGTCGATCCTATGGGCGTCCACACGGGCGACTCGATCACGGTTGCACCGGCCTTGACCCTGACGGACAAGGAATACCAGATCATGCGCAACGCCTCGATTGCCGTGCTGCGCGAAATCGGTGTGGAAACGGGCGGTTCAAATGTTCAATTTGCCGTCGACCCCGCCACAGGCAAGCTGGTGATAATCGAGATGAATCCCCGGGTGTCTCGTTCATCGGCGCTAGCCTCCAAGGCGACAGGATTCCCCATTGCCAAGGTCGCCGCACGGCTTGCCGTGGGCTACACGCTCGACGAACTCGACAACGACATCACAGGTGTCACGCCGGCATCCTTCGAGCCCACCATCGATTACGTGGTCACGAAGATGCCTCGGTTCACGTTCGAGAAGTTTCCGGGCGCCGTACCGCTGCTGACGACATCGATGAAATCAGTCGGTGAAGCCATGTCGATTGGCAGGAGCTTCACCGAATCCCTGCAAAAGGCCCTGCGCTCCATGGAGACGGGATTGACGGGCCTGAACGAAGTCACCATTCCGGGCGCCGAGAATGCGCAGGCAGCTGATACGCCGGCATTCAGAGATGCCATCACGGCGGCGCTGGCTGAATCATCTCCCGAGCGAATACTTGTTATCGCGCAGGCCCTACGTGCCGGTTTCAGCACTGACGAGATCCAGAAGCCAACCGGATATGATCCGTGGTTCATCGAGCAAATTCGCGCCATCGTCGATGCCGAGAACGGCGTCCGGGAGAGCGGGCTGCCAACGACGCGCACTGCGTTGCTCGGATTGAAGCAGATGGGGTTCTCCGACGGGCGCCTCTCGGAACTCGCGGGAATCGACGAAGCCGAAGTCGCAGCCGCCCGTGCCGAGCTTGACGTGCGTCCCGTCTTCAAACGTGTCGATACCTGCGCCGCAGAGTTCGAGTCGCGGACACCCTACATGTATTCGACCTATGAATCGGAGTCCTGGCTCAACCCTGACGCCTCCGCGGAAGGTGAATCGGAGGCCCAGCCCAGCGACCGCACCAAGGTCATCGTTCTGGGCGGTGGGCCCAATCGAATCGGCCAGGGTATCGAGTTCGATTACTGCTGTTGCCATGCCGCCTATGCGCTCGCGGAAGCGGGGCACGAGACCATCATGGTCAACTGCAACCCGGAGACCGTCTCCACCGACTATGACACCTCCGATCGTTTGTACTTCGAACCGTTGACCGTCGAAGATGTCCTCGAAATCGTGCGAACGGAGCAGTCCAACGGCACGCTGCTCGGCGTTATCGTGCAGTTTGGTGGGCAAACACCTCTCAAGATTGCTCAGGGTTTGGGTGAAGCCGGCATTCCCATTCTCGGCACGTCTCCGGACGCCATCGATCTGGCCGAAGACCGCAAAAGATTTCAGCAGCTACTGTCCCGGCTTGAACTGCGTCAACCCGCCAACGGCCTCGCGACCAGCATAGACGAAGCCCGTGAAATCGCAGAGCAAATTGGCTACCCCGTACTCATCAGACCTTCCTATGTATTGGGGGGCCGAGCGATGGAAATTGTTTACGACAACACCGCTCTGGAACGATACATGCAGGTCGCGGTACAGGTGGCCGGCACCAGTCCTGTTCTCATCGACGCATACCTGCGCGATGCCATTGAGGTCGACGTCGATGCCCTGTGCGACGGCGAGGAGGTGTTTGTCGCCGGCATCATGGAACACATTGAGGAGGCCGGCGTTCACTCAGGTGATTCGGCGTGCGCCCTGCCCCCACATACCTTGTCCGAAGAGATCATCGACGATATTCGCCAGCAGACCACCGCACTCGCACGGGAGCTCAATGTCATCGGCCTGATGAACGTCCAGTTCGCGGTGAAGGACGGCGACGTCTACATCCTGGAGGTCAACCCCCGTGCCAGCCGGACAGTACCGTTTGTCGCCAAGGCCACAGGGCGAACCATCGCAAAGTTTGCTGCGCGCATCATGGCCGGCGACAAGCTTGCGAGCCTGATTGGCGAGTCTGACGATCAGCCCGTCACGCAAGTCGCCGTCAAGGAAGCGGTGTTTCCTTTTGCGCGTTTCCCTGGCGTCGATGTGGTGCTGGGGCCCGAGATGCGATCCACCGGAGAAGTCATGGGAATCGATACCGATTTCGCCCGAGCGTTCGCGAAATCGCAGCTGGCGGGCGGCGTAAAGTTGCCTGAATCCGGCAAAGTGTTCATCTCGGTGAAGGACGAAGACAAACTGGCGATGGCCGATCCCGCGCGGAAACTGATTGACCTCGGCTACGAGATCATCGCCACCCGAGGTACGTCAGCTTTCTTTCGGTCGCAGGGCATCGCTTGCAGCGAGACCAACAAAGTCCTCGAGGGAAGTCCCCACATCGTTGATTCCATAAAGAACGGGGATATCTCGCTTGTCTTCAACACGACCGAGGGTGCCCAGGCCATCTCCGACAGTTTTTCACTCCGGCGGGCGGCACTCACCGAACACGTCCCGTACTACACGACGATCGCCGGTGCGCTTGCCGCGGTCCAGGCAATGGAAACTCTTCTTACGGGTAGCCTTGAAGTCACCCCTCTGCAAACCTATTCTAAATCTTCGTCATAAAAGTTACGTCTGGCGACCAGCACGCAACTGATGGGTAGTATTGCTGATCCGGCATTTGAACGGGCAGAGCGAGAAGTGATGGAAAAGGTCCCGATGACCTCGGCGGGATATACCCGCCTACAGGATGAACTCAAGCGTCTGAAGACGGTCGAACGGCCGTCGATCGTCAAAGCTCTCGAGGCGGCGCGCGAACACGGTGATTTGTCCGAGAATGCCGAGTTTCATGCAGCCAAGGAACGTCAGAGTTTCATCGAAACCCGTGTTATGGAACTCGAAGACAAGCTCCGCAGGGCCGATGTCATTGATGTGAGCGCGCTCTCCGGCAATCGCGTTCAGTTCGGCGCCACCGTGAGGCTCGCTGATGAAGATACCGATGAGAAGGTGACCTACACGATCGTTGGCACCGACGAAGCAGATATCAAAGAGGGTTTACTGTCGGTTACCTCACCGTTGGCCCGCGCCATCATTGGCAAGAACAAGGGCGATACGGCGGAAGTCAACACACCGGGTGGGCTCAAATACTACGAGATCATGACCGTCAAATATAAGTAAACGGCTTTGTCGCCGCTCTTCGACGGTTCAACTACTGCTCAGCTGCAACCTCGATTTCGATAGGCACGCCCGGCTCTGATTTTGACGGACGAATTGCCAGCGCGCTCTTCACTTGGGCGACGTTAGGCGCAGCCGTGAGCTCCGTCGTCGGGAATGTCTGATAGGCATCCCAGTCCGTGGCTACGACCTTCAGGAGAAAGTCGACCTCACCAGCAAGCATGAAACATTCTCGAACCATCGGCCAGCTGGCGACCAGTTCCTCAAAAGCCGCCAGGTCCTGTTCGGCCTGGCTCTCCAGGCCGACTTGCGCGAATACCGTCACGCCAAAACCAAGCGCCTCCGTGTTGAGATCGGCATGATAGCCCCGGATGTATCCCGCAGACTCGAGGGCGCGCACGCGCCGCAGGCAGGGCGGCGCGGATATACCGACCGTTTTGGCGAGCTTGACGTTTGTAACCCTTCCGTCCGCCTGCAACGTCTGCAAAATGTGCCGATCGATACGGTCGAGTTTGACGCGAGTCATTGCGACCTGTTTCCTCTCTTCGCGTCCGTTTGATGGTCAAACGACACATCTGGGCCGCGCGCAATATTATTTCGCAGGGTAATATTATTTCGTATATGCGACAAGCCGACGGGCACCGGGATTCATGCTATCGAGAGCGCCGGTGTCTTCGATATTGACGCCACTCAAACGGCCGGTGCACCTACTTCCATGCGATCTTCATCCCAACTCCATACCAACCCCGAAGCCAACGCTTTGTGCTGGGTGATCACAGAAGGAGCCATTGGAATGGAAATTCAGGCGGTGGGATTGGCTGAAGCCGTTGGACTTCCCACTGTGATAAAGAGAGTGTCTGCACGCGCACCGTGGAAGAACCTGCCAGCGCAAATCTGGCCACGCCCCCTGAGTCTCATTGCAGCGGGCAGCGATCCTCTGGAAGCCCCATGGCCACGCCTTCTGATTTCATGTGGCCGGCGCAGCGTCCCGTTCAGTATGGCTATCAGGAAGGCGAGCAACGGCAGTTGTTTCACGATTCACATTCAGAATCCCAAAGTGGGGCTACATAATTTCGATCTTGTCGTCCCACCCCGTCACGACGGACTACGTGGTTCCAACGTCATCGCCACGCGTGGGGCGCTTAACCGGGTAACGTCGGTGAGACTCGCGGAAGGTGCGCGACGCTTCGCACATCGCTTTGAACATCTCCCTCGGCCTCTGGTCGCAGTCCTGCTTGGAGGCGCGAGCAACAGCTACCGGTTGACGACGGCGCGTACGGCCAAGATCGCGGAACAATTGCTGGAACTGCTGCGGACCGCCGGCGCTGGGCTGGTGATCACACCATCACGCCGGACCGGTGACAGAAATGTCGCGGTGCTGCGAGAACAACTGACTCGCGATGACGTGTTCATCTGGGATGGTACCGGCGCGAACCCTTATTTCGGCCTCCTAGGCCTGGCCGATGCCATCGTTGTCACTGAGGATTCCGCCAACATGGTCTCTGAAGCGGCCACGACCGGCAAACCCGTCTACGTTATCGAACTTGAAGGTGGCTCGCGCCGCTTTCGAAATTTCCATGACATGCTGCTGTCCGAAGGCATTACGCGACCTTTCGACGGTCGGCTCGAGGACTGGAGCTATCCGCCGTTGGATGATACTGACACTGTTGCCGCCGAGGTTCGCCTGCGAATAGGATTGGCCGGGCAGGAGCCCACGGGATGCCCTTAAGAATAGAGACGTTCAACAGCAAGGGCTGGCGCTCCGGAGGAAATTTCGGCGGAACGACCTTGTTCAAGGCACTGGGACATCCCCTGGCTGCCCAACACGCTGAAACTTTGCTTCAGCGACTTCACGCATCCGCTCCCTTGGCGGTCTACGATCCACTGGGGCAGGCATCGGATTTCGAAGTCTTCTACTCTCTGGAAGGCCACGCCGTCGCTGCCGCTTTCGTTCAGAATATCGATCAGATCGGTTCGGAAATCGCAGGCTGTGAAGCGCAGCCGGTGACCGAATTGCCTGACTGCTCGGCCTCGACCCTACTGGTCGCAGCATTCGATGCCGATCGCCTTGTGGATCACATTCACCATTTGATCCCGCAAGGCATGGACGTCGTCACGCTGGACGAAATGCGCCTGCCCAGTGACTGGCTCAGCAATAGTCGCAAATACCTGGATCCTCTCAACTTCGCCACCAACTTTGCGTTCTTCCGCGATACCGAAACCCTCCACACATCGGTGCAGACGGCGAACTACTGGTCCGGATACGGCGCGGACTCGACTGAGCTCTGGCTGTGCCTATTCGATGATGATGGCTCCGTGCTCGCGAGCTGGAACGAGCCGCTACCCAATTCATGCGCCACCATCATGATTGACAGCTCTGAAGTCCGTGAACGATTCGATCTTGGAGAATTTTGCGGTTCGCTATTCATCCACGCGCTCCGCGTCCGGGGTCACGACGTCGTAAAATATGCCTTGGATATTCACGGCAAAGGTACGGACACATTGTCGTGCACTCACGATGCCAACGCCTGGCCGGCCGACCTCTACGCCGGCATGCCTGCCCCTGATGCCGGCGAACGGGTTGTCTTATGGATTCAGAACAGCCACCCCATCGCAATCCCGCCCGGAGGCATCGGCATTAACGCCATGGGCTCCCAGGACATCGCTTGGTTGAACCAGGACATACCAGCCTTCGGAACGTTTCCACTCGAGATCAACGCCTTACTCCCGGACCTTCATTGGCCGAGCCAGATCGAAGTGCAGGCGGGGCGGTACTTTGTGCGCCCGCGC
>MDTE01110950.1_pt1 | contig 17603 bp, 10 predicted proteins | sample 811231 | NCBI WGS metagenome assembly MDTE01 (sample SAMN05326651, study PRJNA326480) | marine metagenome | isolation source: seawater | place: Indian Ocean: Red Sea | collected 2010
AGTTATGGATTCTTATCCATTAACTAAATATAAAGGAGGTGGGAGGAAAAGATCCAAAAGATCTAAAAGATCTAAAAGATCCAAAAGATCTACAAGATCTAAAAGATCTACAAGATCCAAAAGATCTACAAGATCTAAAAGAAGGAAAAGGTAATCAAAATTTGAAAAAATTTTTAATGGTTTTTAGTATTAAAACTCATTATGGACCTCACGAAGGTCTACTACAACAACGCTGTACCAAATAAAAAGGACGAATATACACCGTCCATGTCCCTTACTTATCCTTTCCTTGGGATTTATAAAGACTTTCATGTGAAAAGAAACGTGATTCAACCCTATACCCAAAAGTACATGTCAAAGCAAAAAAATAATATCAGAATGCGTAGGTATCATCGTATTCAGCAACCTGGATTTGATGTTCAAAGAGTTGGTCATAAGTAAATCGTTATTTCTGAAGTTTAACCCATAATTCTCTTAATTTTATGTATTGAATATGACTCACATCTGTAAGTCCAATAGAATTATATTTTTTTATTTTATCTTTATTTACTGTTCTAATCTTCTTTGGAGATTGAATAATATCAATTTGTTGTTTTTCTTCTTTAGACATTTACTACTATTAATTATTAATATTTTTTTTATTAATTTTATAATCATAAAATACTTAAATGAATTATAATATTATAATTATTATATGAGTCAAGACTTAGCTACTATACGAAAAGAATTAATTGGTTTTAAAGAAGTTGATTCTGCGTTTGATTTAAAAAAAGGTAAATGTGTTAAATATATCACTATTAAGGATAATGGAGAAGAATATTTTTATTCAGGAGGGAAATATAAACGAATGGGTGATAATAAAATATATTTAGATGCGAGTCCTCCTTCATGTATATTAAAAGTAAAAGATAAAATGGGAAATGTAACATATTCAACGCGTTTATTCACTGAAGATGAAGAATTAGAAACATGTACAAAAGATAAAAAAGAATATGAAAAAATAATAGAAACACAGCAACGGATAATTGAAACAATGACAGAAAAAATTAAAAATAATTCAGATATAGTGAATCAAATTCATGAAAAAAATCAAAAATATGAAGAAATTATTAAAAAATTATTGGAAGAAAGGAAAAATAAATAAAATTATATCTTTGATAAATGATTCCTTGAAAAATGTATAACTTCGTCTCGTAATTTGCTTATTTCACTATCAGGATTATCTATCATACCATCTAGATTCGTTTTAAAATCAGCTAATTTTGTAACTTTTATATCTTGTCCTATTTTTATTGCTCGATCTATAAATGTTGCCACACATCTACAATTATTTTCATCTAAACCCCGTGTTGTTAATGCACATAATCCAATTCTTATACCTCCCGGGGACAAAGCACTTTTATCACCTATAATAGTATTTTTATTAACACTTATCATAGCCTTTTCTAATACATACTCAGCCTTACTTCCAGTAATAAATTTATTTCTTAAATTAACAAGTAATAAATGATTATCGGTTCCTCCAGTAGATAATTCATATCCCTTATTATGTAGTTCTTCTCCTAATACCTTACAATTATTAATTACTCGAATAGAATATTCAATAAAATCAGGATGTATAGCTTCTTTTAACGCAACAGCCACAGCAGATATTACATTATTATGTGGTCCTCCCTGTAATGATGGAAAAACAGCAAAATCAATTTTATCAGCATATTTTTCTTTACTAAATATCATTCCTGAACGGGGTCCCCTCAAACTTTTATGGGTTGTTGTAGTAACAATATCCGCAAATAAAAATGGATTATTTAACTGTTTAGAGGCAATTAATCCGGCTGTATGTGCCATATCAACTAAAAGATATGCTCCAACTTTTTTTGCTATTTCAGAAAATTTTTCATAGTCCCAGTCCCTAGGATATGCGGAACCTCCAGCAATAATACATTTCGGTCTAAATAATAATGCTCGTTTTTCTAATTCTTCATAATCTATTAATCCAGTATCTTTATCTATTTCATATGGTAAAGATTCAAAATAAATACTAGTAGCAGATATTTTCTTATTACCATTATAAAATCCATGGGTCAAATGCCCTCCACTAGGAAGGTCTAATCCCATTATTCGATCATGTGGATTTAATAATGCTGTATAAACAGCAAAATTAGCCGGAGAACCAGAATAAGGTTGTACATTTACAGACCATTCATTTTTATCCAATTGAAATAATTCTAAGGCACGTTTTTTACATAATAATTCCATTTCATCAATATATTCATTACCACCATAATATCGTTTCCCAGGTTGTCCCTCACTATATTTATTTGTCATTATTGAACCTAGAGCACTTAGAACATTTTTAGATGTATAGTTTTCACTAGCAATCATCTCTAATCCATCATTTTGACGAATTGATTCCTTAGAAATAATATCAAAAACTTCACGATCATTATTAATTAAACATTCACTCATTTATAAAAGATTAGTCTTAAACCTTTATATTATTATTCAAGAGTTATTTTTGTAACTTGGGGTGGATTAGTTGGAGCACTAGCTTGAACTACAGGTTGACTAGGTGGAGGATTTGTTACATTATATATATCCTGACCTCTTAAATTATCAGAACTTCTTGATCGACCTAAAAAAATATCTTTATTTTTACAACATATAATAAGACCTGACCCCAATCCTGCTATATATGATAATAAATTAATCATAAAAAAATCTAAAGCAGATATTTCCATTATATAATATATATATTACAAATATATCTTTCTGAGAACTTCTACTATTTCAAATAAAACACGACAGTCTATCATATTATACTCAACAATCTCACTTATTTCATTATATCTTTTTAATGGAATATTTTTGTTTCTTTCTAAACATATTTTTTTAAAACGTATCATTGAATCTAAACCATTATCATTTTCTCCCCATGTTGTATTTATAAGACCATTTTTATATAAAGCAGTACCTATTTCTTTTAATCCAAATTTAAATACCCCTTGAACAATTACAGGTTCAGTTCTAAAATGATCTAAAACATTTACTAAATTTATTCTAGGAAATTGAATTTGTGGATATTTTTTATAAATATAATTAAAATAACCATTCTCAGCATGTCCCCAATGATAAATATTTAATATATCCCCATTACTTATATAATGTAACTTATCAGAAAATAACTTTATAATATTTTCTTCATCTTGAATAGTATAGTCTTGAATAGTAAAATCATAATAATGATCATTGTAAATAAATCCCAAAATAGCTATAATAGGTTCTACCGGAAATACTTCTCCATTAAATAAATCTTGTTTTTGATCAAATGTTAAGAAACTTTCAACATCAAAATAAATACCATCCATTTCTAATATGTTTTTAAATGAATCAGATACAGTTTTTCGTGGATATATTAAAATATCATTGTTTTTATTCATATGTATCATTCGTTCTTGAATATCTTTCTTTTTCGATTCTTTAAGATTATTTATCAAGCGATTATCATCCCAACATGTTATACCACGTTCAACATAATTACATCGTTCATCATACGTTATATTCCATACTAAAGTTATTTCTTTTATTTGAATAGCTAATTTATGTTTCTCTATCTCCCAATCACTCTCTTTATAATTCATATTTGGATATAATTCATTGTGAGTTGGAGTAGGGCGAATATTCATATTTGAATAATTATTCTTTATATATATTATCCATTGGAGTGCTTTATTATACTTCTGAATAAGACAATCACTTATTTGAAAATAACAAATAAAATCATTACTCGGTAATATAGCGTTTTTATACTGATATCCCTTCCCCAATATAAAACAATGTGGTTTATATCCCATAATTTTATAGAACGCACTTTGAAAAGAATAAAGACTACATTTTTTATATGGTATAACCCCATCATTATTAACATCCATTAAATCAATCTTAAATTTTAATGAGGAATAACTTACACCAATTAACATATAATCCAAAGGATTTTGATATAATAAATGAAATGGTACATTCGATATTGATGGAAATAGTTTTTTAAAATAATCAAATCGTATAATTATATCACAGTTTACATTTATATTCTCGTCTGGATTATATAATGATCCATTTATAATAATAGGATTATTATCTCTTATTAATATTTCAGTTTCATTATGGTCTTTATTAGTTAGATTAATATTATTTAATCCAGACATAATCACTATTTTTTCAAATAAATCTTGTTTATACTTATTTGATTCATTCAATATTAAATTTTTATAATGACTCGGTTTATCTTTTTCATATAGTTCATTATTTATGTTAAACCAGTCACAGATAGGATCTTTTAAAATATAATTTTTTAAAAGAGATATGTTAATTTGATTTTGAAAATATTCCATATATTGTTAATGGAAGTTATAAAAAATAATAATGTTTATTTAATCCTCTAATTCTTCGAGTTTATCATTAATTAATTGTTTTTCTTTAATTATTCTCTCCAAATCTTCTTTAATTATATTTTCTTCTTTCCGTTGTTTTTCTATATTATCTAACATTGATTCTTTTTCTTTTTGTTCATTTTCTCTTTCATTTAATAATTCATATAATCCTTCTTTATCATCGGTACTTTCAAGCCATTCAGGAGTAACTCTATTAATAATTTCTGTTCCATCTTGTTTTTTAATCCATTCTCTATGATAATCATTCATAGCAAATAAATCTCTAATTGTTGAGTAATATTTACCATCGGATATTATATTTGATAATATATACTTATCTTTCTTATTATCTCGTTTACCAGTTTTTTTATTTAAACCCTCATATTCTATTAATGTATGGTGAAATGATAATACCTTTGTCTCAAGATATAATTCTTTAGTTGAATAAAAATATAATTTCAACTTTTTATTTTTATCATATGTTATTAATATTATTGCTAAATCAGTTATTAAATCATTATCATCTATGTTTTTTAAATCATTATTTAAATCATTATTTATATCAAAACTATTTAGTAATAATTCCAAATCGGGTATATGGACAATTTTATTATCAATCTCATTAAAAATCTCTTTCGTATTTTTATATTGTTCTGTTTTTTTATTTAATAATGCATCTGTTTCTACTTTTTTCTGATTATATTTATCTAAAATATCGACATCGGATTTATCCATTTTTATGAATTCATCGCTAATCCGTTTTTTAATAATACTCTCGAAATATCTTTTTTTAGTAGAAATTTGATTAAATGCTGTTGTTAAATTTAATAAATCATTATTTATATCATTTAAATGATATAATACTTTACAGCTTTGACCATATAATTTTTTAATATGATAAGGTATTGTATCTACCTTTTTAAATTTAGATTTAATTAAACGGTTTTCGGGTTCTCCAATTGTATTTAATGTTATATCTTTATAACTACTCTTCTTTGTAAATATAGTTTCAAGTTTATCTAAAAATCTATAATCTTCATATGAATATAATATTTCATTGATTTCATATTTATAATCCTTAGGATCGATTTTAATACTAATATTTTCCTTCAATTTATCAATCCCACTGATTAATAAATTATTAATAAATGTTTTTAAAATTTTAGAATCAGTCACAATTTCAGACATTTCCCATTCTGTAATTCTCGGTTCACTTTTATCCATTAATTTATATTTATCATTTTTCTTATAATTCAAATAACCATATAGATTAATCCTTTTATGTTCGGGAATCATAATATTATCAGAAAGGATATTATTTATAATATCCAATAAATTAACCTCAATAGTTATATTATCGCCCTGATGTTTAATAATATACCCTTTTAATACAATATTATTATTATTCCGCTCTTTACTATATATATTTCTATGGATGTAATCGATTTTACTCTTCTTAATTATTTTTTTCCCATATCTCGTAAAATATATAGTTTTATTTTTTAACTCTTCATCTTCAATTATTCCAGTTATCTCTACTTTTTTTTCTTCTATTTTAGATATAATTTTATAATTTATATTCTTTTTATATTGTTGTTTGGCTTTATATCCATCTATAAATTTAGTTAATTCATTATCATTTAAATTAATACTATACAAATACTTCTCTAAAAATAACATATTACATTCACTTTCAATAAAAGAATATTTTGTCCGCAGTTTATCATTTTCTCTAATATTTTCATGTATAACAGGGACATATACATTATCCTCTAATAATAATGTTGTTACTTCTTTGCTTGAATTTTCAATTAAAGAAATTGGTTTTTTATTAAATACATTTAAATATTCAAGAGTTTCACTTATCGTTGAACTATAATCTTCATTTAATTCATATATTATTTCATATTTATTATCATATGGTAATAGAAATGGAACTGTAGGGATTATTTGATATTTACCTTTTTCTTTTTCCGTAATAATATAGGATACTTCTGAATAACTATTTAAATGTAGTTTTTTTATAGTATATCCGGCATTTTCTATTAGACTATAGTCTTCATATTCTTTCTTTTTTATTTGATTTTTTATATCTTTTACTATATCAATTAACATAAAAAATTCACTTTGAACTAATTCTAGTACTTCTTCTGTTATATCATTGTCAACTAAATTCCGGGTTCCAACAGAATAATCAAATAATAATTTATCTTTTTTAGGATGTTTCTTTCTTCTTATTAAAGCTTCAATATTAATATCAGCCAGATAATTACTACATGATTTATCAATCCATTTCCATTTCTTTTTATTTTCTAATAATTCTTTTATTTGTGAAATTACAACCAGTTTATCTAATTTAACATAAACATTTTTATATCCTAAATCTACATTTCCTTTTGTGGTAATTATTTCTTTATTTTCTTCATCTATTTCTAGAACCGTAGCATAATTTTTAATTTCTCCATCAACCCATTTTATTTCAGATCCTTCAATTAATTGTGAAAGAGATATACATTTTGTCCATTCACTGCAGAATGTTTTACCATCCTCAGACTTACATCTTTCTTCTATTTTTTTAATACTTTTCCTTCCTCTTGGATATGTGTTTTCTTCAAAATATTCTTTGTAATTTCCATTCTTAAATATTTTCTCAACACCGTTAGGTATTTTTTCATCAAATTCTTTATCATTAAATATTTTTAATTCATCTCCTTTTCTATTTATCCTATATATAAGTGGTTCATAATGTTTATCTTTCTTATATATAAATACAACGTTTTCATGACCCACGGGATTAACACCTTTAACCTTTATTCGATTTTCAATATTTTCAAATAATACAATATCAAAACCAAATAATATTTGTATTGCTGGAGCTATCACTTCAATATGTTTTTCTTCATCACTTAATAAATAGTCTTTATAAGCTTTGAGTGATAAAAGAAGATTAAGTAAAAACATACTTTCTGAATTAGTTATTTTACTCGTATCATCTATGTTATTTATTAGTTCTTCTGAATTAAAATCATTTTTATTTTTTAAAATTTTAATAATATATGATTTATCCACTTCATCCATATCCATTTTTCTAAATGATCGAATCAATGAACCACATTTCTGATATTTACTAATATCTTTCTCGAATTCAAGTATAATGTTCTTAAAAATAAACATACGAATAGATTCTTTTAACTCTTTATATGATCTTTTAAGAGATTCCTTTTCTTCATTGTTTTCTTCGTTTTCTTCTCCTTTTTTTATTTTATCTTTTAATGTTAATTCATATTCTTTTTTTATTTTTTCTAAATTTTTTGAATGATTGATTACATTACTACTATCTTCATAACCTTTAATATTATCATTAGAGTTATATATTAATTCTATAATTGACATAATAAGTGAGGACATTACAATATATTCCGTTTTATCTCCCATTTTTATTTTAGGTATTTCATATCTTCCATGATGAACACCTTTTCTAAGGAAACCTTTTGAAACTTTAAATATCTCGTCATATTCAGTTATTTTATCTTGACCGAATAATTTTAACAAAGTATATGGTAATTTAGCATATTGACCCGGCTTTGTTTCATCTTTAGTTATTATATTACCTATTAATTGTATTTTTGGAATTGTCTCTTCCTCTTCGACCTCCCCTTCCCCTTCTTCTCCCAATTCCGTTTCTTCCTTTTCTTCCTTTTCTTCCTTTTCCAATTCTCCTTCCCCTTCTCCTTCTCCTTCTCCTTCTCCTTCTCCTTCTCCTTCTCCTAAATCCTTTTCTTTTTTCTTTTCTTTTTTAATGTGATTTAAATCAACGATATTAATACTTTCTTTTTTTCCAGTTTCTAAATTTTTAACTATGTATTGTTTGTCTTTATTCTCATCTTTTTCTATAATAACTCCTTCATGAGTATCTCCTTCTCGATCTACCCAAAAAACATTATCTCCTTTTTTATATATTCTTGATCGTTTTGTATTTGACATACAACATGGTAATCCATATCCTTGGGGATGAATACCATCACCTATTATAGATGGTATATAATATTTTGCTGATATTGAATCATCTTTAGTAACGCCAGCCCAATATGTTCCATCTCTTTTTAGAATTGAACGAGTAGTTGTATTTTTAACATTATTAGGGACTATATTTGATTTATCAACCGCATTAGGTCGAATACTTAAGTCACTAGCCATATCCCAATATTGAGGACATATATATTTAATATTATCAGGTCTTCCGGGTATAGATATAGCATATGAATATGATTCTCTACCTGAACCCTTATCATAAGAAGCATCAATAATATCTAATTCTTCTTTTGTAACAACTATCGGTTGTCGTTTTTGTTCTTTTGATGCTGTACAAACTTTAGGATAACCATAACGAGATGTTTTTTCACCTTTTTTATTTTTTTGCCATTTTTCAGATTTAAATATAAATAATTCAGGATCATATGCTTTTAACCGATTTATATGATACGACTTTACTTTATAACCTGATCCACCTTCCTGGGATGAGGAGTCTGAAGAAAGATCAGAAACTTCATCATCAGAATCTAATATTTCAGCAATATTTAATTCCCTTTGTACATCTTCCACTTCTTCTTCTTCTTCGGATATATCTTGACCATATTCATATTCAATAATATCATCACTTTCAAAATACTTCTTATTTCTATTTATTAACTTATCGTTAATATAATTATCATACATCTCTATAATAGATTTAAGTACATATATTATACGGTTTAATTCATTAAAAGATTTTACATTAGTAATATCTATTTGTAAAAACCTATCAGATGATTTTTTATGAATATTAATATCTGGACCATTTTCTTCAACATTTAAATTATAGTTATTTGTCATTTTTTTATTTAGATTCTCTTTGTTTCTCTCCCTCATTATATTTGTTTCATTCCATAAATCATACTCTTCCTTCATTTCTTCTAAAGGTTTTCCAAAGTCTTTTGAAATTTTTGTAATTATTTCTTCTGGTTCATATATATTTGAATAAGCTGAAATAGTTGAATGAATGGTTGATAAATTCGCATAATTATTAACCCGGTTATAATGTCCTATTATTCTATCTTCATTTTGCATATTTTCCTTTTCTTCTACCTTGATTCGAAAATACATAGGTAATTTTGACATAAAATTACCTATTAAATTTACCCAATTTGGTAATTGGTTTCCAATTTTAAAAGGAGATAATTCATCTTTATAACCATCGGGGACTTTGTCAAGGTCTATTCCTTTCTCAACCTTATGTTTATGTTTATCAAATAATAATGAACAATCAATAAAATCAATGATTAAATCTCCTTTATTTATAAATACGTTTTCTAATGTACTTTCATCACCAAAATCTATAATAGGATCTTCTGAAACTTTATAATTATTAATTATACTAATTAATTTATTACAGTATTTAAGTAAATCTATAATATCTTCCTTGGCTTTCACACTAGTTTTTCTGTAAGATTTTATATTTTTCCGTTGTTTTATAATACATTCAATATCGCCATTTATGTGTAAAATTAATGAACAATAAATATCTTTTATATTTTCTCTATATACCTTAAATATTATTACATTACTAGGATGAATAAAATCAACACTATGTTTATATTTTGAATTAATATGAAAATCATCAGACCACTCTTTACATAATTCTTGATCAACTAATTGATTATCATTTAATTCTCCTTCGAATCCATTGTATATAATTGAATCCTTAAACAATTTATAATATTTCTCATTATGACTATCTAATACAAGTTTTACAAATGGAATATATTCACTTAATTTAGATTCATTGAATATTTTCGAAATATTAATATTATTTGATTTATCCGATTTTTTAATAATTCTCATATACTTAATTTCAAATGAATCACATAGAATATCTTTCTTTTTTTTCCTATTAATTAATCTTATAGCATCCGAATATTGTTTTAATATTATTGATTCACTCTGTTTTTTATCGATTCGTTTTTCTTTAAAACTTTCTATATCATATTTAGTCATTTCATCAAAAGTTATCTTTGGCCAATATTTATATATCATTCCATTATAAAATGATTTTATTTCACAATCAGTCATCATACTATCCTGAATTTCATTAAATATATTCTTTTTATCTAAATATTCTTTCAAAGATATATAAATAATAATATCATCTTTGATTTCATTATTCTCAAATAAATTAAGTAATATATTCTTTTTTTCAATTAATTTTTGCTCTCCATTCTTATCAATCATCGTTGTATCAATTAAATCGCATGGTTTCCCTTCAATTATATTTACTTCAAAATTATTATCTGGATAATCAATATTTAATGATAATATCTTATTATCAATAGTCTCATAAAAACTAAATATATACTTCGTCGGTGTTGGTTCAAAAGCATTGTAACAATATTCAGATATTTTCATTAAAACTTTCTCATTTGTATCATCGTCATATATTAAATCATCAATAAATATTGATTCATAATCAGTTATAAATAATATATTAAGTATTTCTTTTTTCATTTCATCTATATCTTCAGTTTCGTTATCAGTTAAATATGTATATAAACGTTTAATCTTATCTTCACCATTATTCATTTTTTCAATTTTTAAAAAAGGATTACTGGAATTAATATTGTTTTTAATAGTTTCTATTACAAATCTATCTTGATAATTTCCAATAAAAACATAACATTTTTTTTCCAATAAAGGAATACATTTAATTATTCTTTTATTCGAATAATTACCTGAACAAAAAGTCGTCATATATAAAGAAAAAATATTATTTTTTTAAATCATACGGAGTTGAGTTAATTTCCATCCCACAATAATCGACAGGAATTTTTCCATAATCTTGATGATTATATATACCTATTTTTTCGGCTTCATGTAATAAATAACTCATATTTTCCCAAAATGTTTTATCATGACCAACCGTTTTAGTCATCACATGAGATAATTCATGTAATACCACAAACATTACTGTATTTGTATCTTCAAACGTATTATTCATTTTATTTCTTAAACAAATTGATATTTTTTCCCCTTTATTCACAGAATAAGAAGTATATTTAGCATTTATACCAGTCTCAGATAAATTATTTGGATTATAATTTTCTTTTAATCTATCGACACCATCCTTTTTTTGATCTTTAATAGAGTCAATCAATCTTAATACTTTAGTATTAATTTCAGATAGTCTATCGGCAGCTTCTTTAGCATCAGGAAGATCTCTAACAATATATACTATATTATCTTTCCCTGATTTTATTTGAACTACTTCATCAAGAGCATATAATTTATTTATTATTATAAATACAACAAATACAGTTAAAAAGAATACTAAAAATTCTCTCATATATATAAATAATCTTATATAATAATTTAAAATTTGAATGTAGTTTAATTACTTAAACTAATACACATATATATATATATAAATGAAAGATGCCCATATATTTCAAATTATTGATTTAAACTCTGATGATTTAACTGTCGATGGTGGTGATGGATGGAATGATAAACATTTTGTCATCACTATGTATGGTAAAACAAAAGAAGGTAAAAATGTTGTTTGTAATATTAGTGGTTTTCGTCCTTATTTCTTCTTCCGATTACCAGGTAATTGGGGTGAATCAGGTGTCAGGACATTCCTAAAATTAATTAATAAGTTTATCAACTCATACAAAACAGGTTATAGTGTTTGGAATGGAATGTATGAACAAGACCTTTTAGAAGTTAAACGATATTATAACTTTTATGGATTAAATTATGATATTGAATGTAATAAAATAAGTAAATTTAAGTTTGCAAAAGTTTGTTTTAAAGATTACAAAACTATGAGAAATTGTATATCAGCTATTCAAGATTTTCATAAGATTAATCTACCTAAATCAAAGCAAAATAAAATCATTATGGGTTTTAAAGGTAAAGATAAAAAACCAATTGAATGTTTAATTGATAAGAAATATAAAGATTGGTTTGAAATTGATAATGGTTGTGATTGTACAGCTAACCTTTATGAATCTAAGATTCATCCCCTTCTAAGGTTTGTCCATGAAAAGAAAATTAATACTTGTGGATGGGTTAAAGTAACGGTTCCAAATGAAAGATATATCATAAATGAAAAAGATAATAAATGTTTTAATGTTGATATTGAAATTAAAGATCTTCCTCTCAAATATATCGAGCCATATACATGTGAAGAAATAGCAGGTTTTATTACTGCTTCCTTTGATATTGAATGCGACAGTTCTCATGGAGACTTTCCGAATCCAAATAAAGATTTTAAGAAATTAGCAATTGATATTCATGAAACATTCTTTACATCAGAAACAAAACTAAATCCCAATAATCTTATTCGAATTCAAATAAAAAAATGGATTAAAGAAGCTTTCAATGGTGGATCAAATAATATTCAATCAATTTACACCCTTAATGGTATATATTCAGAAGATAGTCTCGAAGAAATTATGGATAGATTTGATGATCATTTCATCGATGCATTAAAATCTTCAAAAGAAACATCGAAAAAAAGGGAAATTATGATTAATAAATTAACAGATGTATTTAATACTCTAGAAAATGAAGATGGTGAGTGCATTAAAGTTGAAGGTGATCCAATTATTCAAATTGGTACAGCATTCCATCGTTATGGAGATAAAGAATGCTATGACCGTTCAATGGTAATTATTGGTAATGATAAAAAACCCAATGAAGAAATATGTGATGATATAGAAGGTATTCATGTTTATCGCTGTAAATCAGAAAAAGAACTTTTACTTAAATGGAAAGATCTAATGCTCTATCATAATCCAGATCTTATTACCGGTTATAATATCTTTGGTTTTGATTTTGATTATCTCAATAAAAGAGTTGATTTCCTTTTCCCGTGTCACTCAAACTGTAAGAGAACTAAAACCTATAGTAATTGCTGTAAAGAATGCTCTAAAAATGATTTCTATAGACTTGGACGTCTTATGAGAAATAGAGATTCAGATATTATTGATACTATGGATGTATTATCAAAACCTAAGAAAACACTAAGTTCTTATAATGATTATTGGGAAAAGAAATGTCAAGTTGTAAAAAAAGAACTAAGTTCATCTGGATTAGGTGATAATATCCTTAATTATATATCTATGGATGGACGTGTTATCTTTGATATTCAAAAGGAAATTCAAAAAGGTCATTCACTAGATTCTTATAAACTTGATGATGTATCTGCTCATTTTATGAAAGGTCGAATCGTAGAGTCGGGACTAATTAAAACAGATACATCTGATTATATTACGATGATATATACAAATACACTTGGTAATCTTAAGAAGGGAGATTATATTACAATTAATTTAATTACTAAATATGGTTCTGTAAAATATGGAGATGGTGAAAAATTTAAAATAAAAGGTTTGAATACAGAAAGGGTAAATTCAAATAATCTTAAAACAATGGGTATCATTGGAAAACTCGATTTAAGAAAATATAAAAAAGACCTTATATCTTATGAATGGTGTTTAGCCAAAGATGATGTATCACCCCAAGATATTTTCAATTTTCATAAAAACGGAGGTAGTAGCGGAAGAGCAAAAGTAGCTAAATATTGTATTATGGATTGTGAACTTTGTATTCATCTATTACTTCAACTTGATTTAATCCCCAATAATATCGGTATGGCAACAGTTTCTTCAGTTCCATTATCATATATATTTCTCAGGGGTCAAGGTATTAAAATCAGCTCAATTTCAACAAAAGTATGTTCAGAAAAAGAAACACGGATTCCAACTCTTAAAAATTTTAGTGAATCAAAAATGGATGATGGTTTTGAAGGAGCAATTGTTCTTGAACCTACCCCAGGTATATATCTTGATGACCCTGTTAGTGTTTTAGATTATGCTTCCCTATATCCAAGTTCTATTATTGAAAAGAATTTTTCACATGAAACATACATATGTACTGAAAAAGAAAGAGAAGAAAATCCAAATAAATTTAATAAAATACTTGAAAAAGTTGATAATTTTAAAGTATCTTATGATGATTATGAATCTATCATGAAAGGTAAAACGATTCATAAATTAAAAAAAGAAACGCAAACAACATGTTATTTTGCTAAACCAACAAAAGATAAAGAAGGAAATATTAAAAGAGGAATAATACCTGTAATTCTAGATACTCTATTAGATCAAAGGAAAAAAACAAGGGCAAAAATTAAGAAAACATCAGACGAAAATAAAAAAAAAGTATTGGATGGTCTTCAATTAGCATATAAGATCACAGCTAATTCTGTTTATGGTCAAATGGGGGCTAAAACCAGTTCTATATTCTTTAAAAAAATCGCTGCTTGTACTACTTCTATAGGCCGTGAAAGGATTTATGATGCTAGAGATGGTGTTGTAGAATGGGCTGAAATAAATGGATATAATAAACCCGAAGTTGTTTATGGAGATACTGACTCAGTATTCGTTAAATTTTCTAGAATACATCATGAAACAGGTAAAGAATTAGAAGGTAGAGAAGCATTGGAATATTGTATTCATTGTGGAGTAAAATCTGGAGAATGGATTACAGAACATAAAATGAACCCTGACTGGGATACAGAAAGTTCAGGAAAAGGTCCACAAGATTTAGAATATGAAAAAACATTTTGGCCATTTATTCTTATTTCTAAAAAGAGATATACAGGTGATAAATATGAACTACAAGCAGATAAACCAAAAGAAAGAACATCTATGGGTATTGTTATGAAGAGAAGGGATAATGCTCCAATAGTAAAATATGTATTCGGAAATGTAATTGAAATTATAATGAATCAAAAAAATATTGATCTTGCTATTGAATGGTTAAGGAAAACACTTCAAAAAATAAAAGATGGTAAAATGAATCAATCTATGTTCGTTGTTTCAAAATCATTAAGAGGATTCTATAAAAATCCAGAAGGTATTGCTCATAAAGTACTTGCTGATAGAATGGCTGAACGTAATCCAGGTAATAAACCTAAACCAAATGATAGAATACCTTATGCATATTTTAAATTACCTGATGAACAATTATATGATTATGATAATCGTTATAAATCTGGAAAAAGGAAAGGACAACCACGGGAAAAAAAAATATTACAAGGTGATCGTATAGAACATCCAGAATATATTACTCAGAAAAAACTTAAAATTGATTATTCATTCTATATATCCAATCAAATAATGAATCCAGTAAAACAAGTTCTTGATCTTGAAAAATCAGAAGAAGAAACAACTCTATTCTTTAATCAGTTTATCTGAATTAAAAATATATATAATAAAAATGTTCTTCATTTTTTTATTTTATCATATCGTTTTATGGAAAATATTATTATATAAATAATAATATATAATATGGGCGGAGGAATACTACAATTAGTTGCTTATAGTTCACAAGACTTTTATCTAACTGGAAACCCACAAATTACATACTTTAAAGTTGTTTACAGAAGACATACAAATTTTTCAATGGAATGTATAAAACAAACTATCAACGGAAAAAAAGTTATTGGAAATAATGGAGTCAATAATAAAGGTTCTGTCGTTGTTTCGAGAAATGGTGATTTATTATGCGGTGGTCATGTAAGATGTATTTTAGCTGACAATACTTTTACTGATAATTTTGGTATATGTGGTGATAATATAATTGAAGATGTTGAAATAGAAATTGGAGGTCAAAGGATTGATAAACATTATAAAGAATGGAATCAAATATGGAATGAATTAACTATTCCGGAATCAAAAGCTGCGGGATTCAAATATATGTCTGGTTCTTTTAGTAATAGTGTTATTAAAACACAAACAAAACAAAGCGTTATTACATATCCATTAAACTTCTGGTTTTGTAGAAATAAAGGTTTATCTTTACCAATAATAGCACTACAATTCCATGATATACATATTAAATTTACATGGGGGGATGGAGCATTTAACTATGACAATAATTATGGTATTCAAAATAGTGTTAATCTCCATAGAAAAGAAGGATGGGCTGAAACAGGTGGAAGGAAAGAGGATGGTTCAGGACCTTCAGCATTAACATATTCAAATCCTTCTCTTGAAGTTTGGTTAGATTATATATATTTAGATACAGATGAAAGAAGAAGATTTTCCCAGGTTTCACATGAATATTTAATCGAACAATTACAAATTCAAAAAGAAAAAGATGCATCAAAAACAATTTTCCCTCTTAATTTAGAACATCCTGTTAAAGAAATAATATGGACAACACCAACATATAAAGTAATAAATTCTTCATCATCTATAGATGATAATAAAATACACATTGAATTAAATGGTCATGAAAGATTCTCACCACAGTATAAAGAATATTTCACATTACAACAACCATATGAGCACCATACATCTATACCTAATTATAATATTAAAGAAACTGAAGATCCTGTTTTATTGGCTGAACCAATTTCTTTGTGTTCACAGTTACCTGTAGATGGATCGAATTATATAAAAGTATATAATAATCAAGCAGTAAACATTTCAAGTTTATTAGTAAATACTGATAATATTACATTATTTAAGATAAATATATTGAATTTAAACATTAATGTAAAATATACAGGTGATTATTATGAAAATATATCAGAAGAAATTAAAGAAGGAGATATTATCAATGTTGAAGTAATAAAAAATTATGATAAAATTGTAAGTAATTCTGTTGGTGATGGTACTGAAGATTTATTATTTAGAAATACAACTTCATCTCATCTATATGTTACAAAAGTAGAAGTCACATCAACAGTAACAACATTAACATGTAAATTAAAAGGAGTAACAGGGCCTCATTTCTCTGGTAAAAAAGGAAAAATACCAGGGATAGTAACTAACCATCGCGGAACAATAAATTTACCACCGACCATTGATTTAGCAAATCCGAATGGTAGTTATTTAGATGAAGGTCCCGATCCATCAACATTAGATAATTTATATGCTAAAACTCCTAATAAAACACATGGTTCTATAGACAACAAACTGTTAGAAGATAATATTGAAGATATTCAATTATTCATTGGAGAACAATTATTTGTGGAGGTCGATGAAGATGGTACTTTAGTTAAAAAAGATATTGGAGTATTTAGAAATTATGAAGCAAACGAATTTAACGGGACAAATGGAGCAACAG
>MDTE01108585.1_pt1 | contig 17601 bp, 16 predicted proteins | sample 811231 | NCBI WGS metagenome assembly MDTE01 (sample SAMN05326651, study PRJNA326480) | marine metagenome | isolation source: seawater | place: Indian Ocean: Red Sea | collected 2010
CAACTTCAGTAATTGTATTCGTTCACTCACTTCGCAATCTTTCTATAGCATGTGTTATCTCTTTTTGTATCCAAACTGGCTGTGGGAATTGATGAAATTCCTTTCTGAGCCCCTCCCCCCGAATATATTCAACAGAAACTGTGCCGGAAGCGTAAAGACTCTCGAGTAGCGATTGATCAACAGTAACTGTATTTACTCGTGCCAATGGGATCTCAAGACTGTTCTTTCTAAATACCCCTGTTCTATGAATAATTCTTTCAGTGGTTACTATCAATCCCTCGCTACCGCGATGAACGCATGCACGGGTTAACCGGATGACTTCAAACAGTGCAACTAGAAGTATCAGCGGACTGGATGTACTCAACGGCGTTGTCTTGATCAATACAATCCCGCTGATGGTAAATAATATGAACTCGACGATGGGGAAAAGTAGTCTCACCCAATGAGGTCGTAGATCAATGATGATGCTCTCGTTATCGTTGAGGAGCTTGATGGGGAAAGCCATGAAGCAAAGTTAGCGCAATATTGAAATCAGGTGATATAGGACTCTCAATGTTTTCTGGCTAGTTTCCACTTTGAGAGGGTAACCTCTCTGCGTGGAAGATCTTGAAAGAAACCTAACCGAAGATCAACTTGCTGCAGTGAAATCAGATGCAAGGCGTTTACGTATTCTCGCCGGAGCAGGAACAGGAAAGACCCGTGTGCTTACTCACCGGATCGCTTACCAAACCAGAGCTTTGCGTCTTGATCCTAATCATGCTCTATGCCTAACCTTCTCCAAAAGAGCTGCCTCCGAATTACAGGATCGTCTAGCAGGACTAAATTTAGCCAATACGGTAACTGCTGGAACCTTCCACGCAGTCGCTCTCGCACAGATACGAGCTAGATGGAGTGACCTACGCGTTAAGAACGAACCAAACCTATTAACCAATAGAGAAAAGTTCTTATTTGCACTACTTCCGAAAAGTTTCTCAGCAGAAGAATCATTGTTTGTGCTGAATGAGATCAATTGGGCAACAGCGCAACGAGTTTCTGCTGAACAATACCCTGAGATAGCTGAAGCCTCAAAACGTAAAGCAACTGTAGAAAGAGCCATCGTTAGTGAAAGTTATCGGAAATTCACTGAGACCAAACGACGGCGCAACGTCATTGACTTTGACGATATTCTTGAATTAGCGATCCAACTCTTGTCCGAAGATACTGGTTATACGGAGGCTAGACATTGGAAATTTCAAGATCTGTTTGTTGATGAATTCCAAGACGTCAATCCTCTGCAATTTGCTTTACTTCGATCATGGATTGGAACAAATAGTTCTTTGTGTGTAGTAGGAGATAGCAACCAAGCTATTTATGCATGGAACGGAGCAGATTCGTCATATCTGAATAATTTCTCACAATATTTCCCGAATGCTGAGTCGCTTTCCTTACGACAGAGCTTTCGATCTTCTCCTGAAATTCTCTCTGCTGCGTCTCTTGTCCTTCCAAACAAAGCTGACTTGATCTCAAATAGGCCCCATGGTCCACTCCCAACGATTAGGTCTGAAGCAGATGAGAATGCTGAAGCGATGAGTATCGCTCAAAGGGTCCTGTCGGCAAATTCTAATACCATTACTTGGGCGGATCAGGCTGTACTAGTTCGAACGCATGGTCAAATAGCCCCCATAGCGCACGTTTTTGAAGAAAATAACATTCCGTTCCGAACAGATAGTGACTCATTAACCGTCGAAGGTAGAGGGTCAAGTAACGGAGTTCGGCTACTTACCTTCCACGGTTCAAAAGGACTTGAATGGAAAGTAGTTCATCTAGCTGGGGTAGAAGAAGGGCTTACTCCCATCGCTCATGCTTCGACTGAAAAGGAAAAGGATGAAGAGAAACGCTTGATGTATGTTGCGATGACAAGAGCCGCTGATGAGCTGCATCTTTCTTGGGCTAGGCGACGAAACTATGGAAAATCTATAAACAGGAAAGCATCTAGCTTTTTGTATTTGATCTCCAGTGTTTCTTCAGGCCCACAAATCCCAAAGGAACCACTTACGGGGAAGACTTTGGCAGCCAAAATTGCTGCTTTCCGTTTGAGAAGGACTCGCAAAGATACGGTTATCATCGATGCAAATTATGCCAATAGTACAATCGAACAACTCAAAGAGTTACGGTCCAGTATCGCAAAGGTCAATGATGTTCCTCCTGAATCTATCTTCTCTGATGAAATGCTTGAAAAGCTTGTAACTGAGGCTCCTGAATCCTTGGATCATCTCCAATCGATGCATGGACTCAGCCCCGTGGTTGTAAGCCGGTTTGGGGAACAAATACTGGAGCTTGTCGCACAAGAATAAATAGAAAGACTTTAGATCTATCAGCCGAATTGCTATGATTTCGCATGGCCGGTAAGGACTCTTCCTCAACGGATCTGGAAAGGTCCCTTGGTCTGAGACATGTCTTTGTTCTCAGCACTGGAGGAACAATCAGTGCTGGCTTATTCTTCTTGCCTAGTTTCGCCGTGGACAAGGCAGGACCCTCAGCCGTTCTGGCTTATCTTCTAGCTGGTCTTCTAGCGCTGCCCGCAATGCTTAGTGTCTCGGAACTATCTACTGCCATGCCTAGGGCCGGAGGGCTTTATTATTTCCTCGCTAGGGCTTTAGGTCCTGCTGGTGGAACATTAAGCGGAGTTTCTACCTGGGTTTCGTTGGTAATGAAGGATGCTTTTGCCCTAGTTGGAATGAGTGCATACTTGAACCTGATAGTTGATTTACCAGCAAAACCAACGGCTATCTGCTTAATAGCCTTTTTTACTGCCCTAAACATTGTCGGGTCGAAAACCAGTGCCTCTATCCAAATGGGTATGGTGGCTTTCCTTCTTGCTGTTATGGCGTGGTACATGATCGCCGGGTTACCCGAAACTTCATCCGGGCTAGGTGATTTTGACCCCTTTTTCACTAGTGGGTCAGGAGGCTTCATTGCTGCTATTGGGCTTGTATTTGTTAGTTACGGTGGGCTTACGAAAGTTGCTAGCATCGCTGAAGAGGTTGAGGACCCCTCTCGGAATATCCCTCTTGGCGTTATCCTCTCCTTGATTGTGAGCACGATCGTTTACACCGTCGGAGTCCTAGTGGCTGTGGCTGTAGTTCCAGCCGGCGATTTGATAACTGACAAAGCTCCGCTGCATACGGCTGCTGAAATGTTCATGTCGAGTGCTGGAGCGGGCTTCATTATCGCTGCAGCGATGGTTGCGTTCGCTGCAGCTGCGAACGCTGGTATTCTTGCGGCGGCTAGATACCCAATGGCTATGAGCCGTGATGGCTTAATGAGTCCGAGATTCCTTGAAATGAGCAGATTTGGAACGCCCCTATGGGGGATTATCCTAACGGGTGCAGGAATGGTCTTTATAGTCGTTGCCTTCGGAGCTGGAGCCATTGCCAAACTAGCTAGCGCATTCGTTCTTGTGAAGCTCGCTTTAGTCAACCTCGCAGTTATCGTTCTTCGCTCTGCAAAGATTTCTTCGTACGCCCCGGGTTTCCGGACTCCGCTATACCCATTCACGCAGCTAGTTGGCATAGGAATTTCGCTATACCTGATTGTCAAATTGGGAACTTTCCCTCTTCTACTAGTGTGCGGGGCTACAGTTGCGACTCTTCTTTGGTACCAAATCTTCGGCAGAGACAGAGTTACTCACTCAGCTGGGGCTATTCACCATGTGTTTAAACGGTTCGGTGAAGCAGCAGATACACGCGTGGATAGAGAAATATCTGCGGCTATGCAGAGCCATGGGCTTCGCTCTGAGGATGATTACGCTGGCCTTATTGCTAGAGCAGCTGTGATTTCTATTCCGGCGGACGGAGATATTAGCGATGCTGCCACAAGGGCTTCACAAGTGCTCGGAAATCGAATAGGCACGGGCGCCGAGCAGGTAAATGAACGCTTCCTAGAGACCGGCTCTCTTTGGATACAGCCTTCGGAAACACATCCAACTGCGACTCCAGTCGCATTCTTTGACGAATCAGAGGATGACCATCTAGTTATTGTACGAAGCGAAAACGGTATCATCATCCCATCGGAATGGGGAGGTAGAAATGAGCGTGTAAATGCTTTGTTTTTCTTGGCTGGAACATCGAAGAAACCCGGAAGGGCATTGCGTTTGGCGGGTGAATTAGCAGATTATCTTCATGGTGGAGCATCGGCAATTTCCAAAGATGCCGCATACGAATCAGAGGTTAAGCAAGCCCTACTCCCCGGTCTTGAGATAGGTCAATACCCTCTCTTACCTGAAACTGCTATGGGTTCACTTATCGGACGGAGAGTCGGGGAGATCAATTTGCATGCTGAACTTCATATTGAAGCTATCCGAAGAGGTGAAAGCGTTCTTAGGGCTGACCCTGAAACGGTCCTCATGGCGGATGACCAACTCACAATCATTGGACCTACTGGAATGCTCCCCGGCGGAGAAGATATCGCGAATATGCTCTAACTTGTCTTCGGTGATTAAATAAAATCTGCTAGCAAGGGGGCATGGTCAGAAGGCTTCTCCCCTTTTCTGGCATTCCGGTCTACCATGACAAGCTCCAAACTTTCATGCAATAGTTTTGACGAGAGTATGAAGTCAATCCTCATACCCATTCGTTTATAGAAGCTCCCTTGCCTGTAGTCCCAGAAAGTGTAGAGGCCATCGGATTCAGAGTATTGGTCACGCAAAGTGTCCACTAGCCCCCAATCAAGAATATTCCGGAAAGCCTCTCGTTCCGGCTCACTGACATGAGTGGCTCCTCGAAAAGCAGCTATGTCCCAAACGTCACGGTCTTCCGGAGCTACATTGAAATCCCCCAGTAAAGCAATTCTCTCATCCTGGCTATGGTTAAGTTCAAGATGTTTGCGGACCCGCTCTAGCCAAGCGAGCTTGTAGTGATAGTGGTCATGGCCTAACTCCCTACCGTTAGGTATATATGCACTAGCTAGACGTACACCCCCGCAGGTTGCCCAAACTATTCTTGCATCCTGATCGGGTTCGCCTCCATCAGCAAAACCTGTATGCGGATCCTCCAACCCGACTCTGCTTAGGATGGCCACACCGTTCCATCGTCCCTCTCCATGGTGAACACTTTCGTATCCGAGTTTTTGAAATTCTTTACTGGGGAATACATCATCCGCGAGTTTCGTCTCTTGCATGCACAATATGTCAGGCTTAAACATTTCAATCCACTGAGTAACTCTTGGCATTCTTGCCTTCAACGAGTTTACGTTCCAAGTAGCTATCCGCATTTCCAAACTTTACCCTACCTCGTGACAAGCCAACAGTTGGAGAAACGTTCACCAGTGATTAATTTTACGGAAATTCTATTTCGTTCGGAGAATACTCTTAAGATCCCTGATTGCCTGCTCTTCATTAATTACCTTTATCGTAGTCATTCCCATTTCTCTAGCAGGCTTGAGGTTTATCCCGAGATCGTCAAGAAATACGCATTCTTTAGGGTTAACTGCAAGTGTTTCGCAAGCGATCTTATAAAACAAGGGTTCTGGTTTACGAACTCCAAGTTTTGAGGATTCTATGATCGCATCTACATACCCTTTGACACTTAACAGGTGCGCTGTGGGATCAGCTTCACGTTCTCCTCCTTCATCAAAGTTCTCGATCAGGTTATTGGTAAGGATTCCCACCTTGTACTCTCCACTGAGTTCTCTGACTAACTCAACCATATTTGGACGAAGCTCAGTTTCAAGACAATCCAGGACTCTCTCCGCACTGATTTCGTATCCTAGCTCTGCTGCCTCTGCTTCAAACTGGGCGTAGAAGTCATCTCGTGAGATTTGGTTACGCTCAAACCTTGCCCAAGCATTTTCATTAGGGTCGCTGCTATTGATTCGCCGAATGATTCCCTTAGGGAGACCCAGTTCTTCCTCGTATGCTTCGAATCCTTCAAACGGACTGGAGGTGATCACTCCACCAAAATCAAATAGCACAGCTGAGAACATGGTCTGATCATAGAGCTTACAAGTAGCACTTGGCATATTGCTATGGACCCTATCCTCCTGAGGAAGAGATAGTCTCTGAAGATGGCCACAGAGTACATCTTTACCATGCACAAATGTTCTCGTTTTTATCCTCCCGACCGAGAGGTTCTAAAGGACATCAGTCTTTCCTTCTTCCCTGGCGCAAAGATTGGGGTTCTTGGAATGAACGGAGCTGGGAAATCGTCATTACTCAGAATAATGGCGGGGTTGGATGATGGGTATTCGGGTGAGGCTCGATTAACTCCGCCGTTTACTGTCGGATACCTACCGCAGGAACCGACACTTGACGATTCGAAAACCGTTCTTGGCAACATCATGGATGGCGTTGGAGAAATTGCGGCGCTACTTGAGGCCTACGATGCGATTCTTTCAGCATGGTCAGACCCTGATGCTGACTTTGAGAAACTAGGGGCAGAACAAGCTAGCCTGGAGGATCAGATCGAGTCTGTCGGAGCTTGGGACCTTCAGCGGAATGTTGAAATTGCTATGGATGCTCTTCGCCTTCCTTCAGGAGATTCTGATGTTATGAATCTCTCCGGAGGGGAGACCCGTCGCGTTGCGCTGTGCAAGTTGCTCCTTTCAAAACCTGATTTACTCCTCTTAGATGAGCCAACCAATCACCTTGATGCAGAGTCAGTCGCTTGGCTTGAAAGATTTCTAAACGAGTACTCTGGAACAGTAGTTGCTATAACCCATGACAGATACTTCCTCGACAACGTTGCTGAGTGGATACTCGAACTTGATCGAGGTAGAGGCATTCCATATCAGGGAAATTACTCCAATTGGCTTGAGCAAAAAGAACAGCGTTTATCTCAAGAGAAAGGGAGAGATCAAGCAAGGCAAAGGACTTTGGCTAGAGAGCTTGAGTGGGTTCGCATGGCTCCGAAAGCTCGACAGGCTAAAGGCAAAGCAAGGTTAGCTGCTTATGACAAGCTGCTCGCTGAATCAAAAGCTACCGACCGCAGCGAGAAGGAACTACAAATAAATATCCCTGTTGATCAGAGGCTAGGTGATCTTGTGATTGAAGTCACTGGCCTGTCGAAGGGATTTAATGAACGACTGTTGATCGATGACCTATCTTTCTCCCTCCCCAAAGCTGGGATTGTTGGGATTGTTGGTGCTAACGGGGCTGGGAAAACAACCCTTTTCCGACTCTTAACGGGTGATGAAACGCCAGACAAAGGCGAAATAGTTATTGGTTCTTCAGTTGATCTAGGTTACGTTGATCAATCACGAGCAGCACTCGACCCTTCGAACACGGTGTATGAAGAGATAACTGGTGGTACCGATAACCTCATGATCGGAGGAAGAGAGGTCCATGGAAGGGCCTATACTGCTTCTTTCAATTTTCGCGGTTCCGACCAGCAGAAACTGGTCGGTGACCTTTCAGGTGGTGAGCGAAACCGGGTTCATTTAGCAAAAGTTTTGAAGAGTGGGGCAAATGTGCTTCTTCTGGATGAACCCACAAACGACCTTGATGTTGATACTCTTCGAGCTCTAGAGGGCGGACTTGAAGATTTCGCTGGTTGCGCGGTCATTATTAGCCATGACCGATGGTTCCTTGACCGTGTAGCCACGCATGTTCTTGCCTTTGAGGGGGACTCTCAGGTTCGATGGTTTGAAGGAAATTTTAGTGAGTATGAGTCTTTCCTGCGTAAAGAGATGGGTGGTAATACCCAGCCAACTAGGATCAAGTACAAACCTTTAACCCGATAATCGAGCCCGCTCTTACAACTATCAGCTATGTGACATCATTTTGAACATCCGAGACATGTAACATCGCACTATGGGTCATCTCACTCGGCTATTTTCTCGAACTGTTGGTTTCTTTTCTCGAACCTTCAGAAAGGGCGGCGGGACTTCCGTTCCTGGATTTGTTTTGTTGAAGCTAGACAGGAAAGCAATCCAGAGGATGTCCAAGGGCCTTCAGAAAGGACGGATCCTTATTTCAGCTACTAATGGGAAGACGACCACGACTCGAGTTATCAGTAAGATCGCTTCTTCAGCTGGTCTTCATTGTCTTTCCAATCCCTCTGGAGCAAACCTGAGAACCGGCGTCGCTACAGCTCTTTTGAATAGAGACCCCGAAGAGAACTTGTGTGTTTTTGAAGTAGATGAGGGGGCTCTTCCCAATCTCGCCGAAGAGTTAGAAGCTGACACCATTGTCCTCATGAACCTATTTAGGGATCAGCTAGATAGATACGGAGAGCTTGAAACAATCCGTAGCAAATGGTCTGAAATGGTAGATGGTCTTTCTGAAAAGACGAAGTTGATCGTTAATGCTGATGACCCCTCCTTAGTGTTTCTCTCCATGCATCACCAGAACATAACATACTTCGGATTGGGGGAAACCAAATATGCTTTAACATCGCTCCCCCATGCAGCTGATTCTTCAGATTGCCCAAACTGCAATGAAGTTCTTACATATTCGCAAATAACAATTGGCCATATGGGTCACTGGGAGTGTTTGAATTGTGGGTTATCACGTCCAGAACCAGACTTTCAAGCTTCTAGAGTTCACCTAGAGAGTTTGACTAACATTGAATTTGAAGTATCTATTGGTGGTGAGGCGCAGCAAATTACCTCCAGTCTTCCCGGATTGCACAATGTATACAATGTCTTAGCCGCTCTTTGCATCGCGGAAACGTTGAAGATCGCCTCTGAAGTTTCACTTGACTCAATTTCTTCCGTTGATGCTGCTTTCGGGAGAGCGGAAAGTATCAGCGTGAACGGTCGTGAACTCATTCTGCTTCTAGCGAAGAACCCGACCGGAGCGAATGCCAATCTTGATAGCTTGTTGCTCTTACCCGGCAAGTTGCATCTCGCCATACTTTTGAATGACCGGATAGCTGATGGAAGGGATGTCAGCTGGATCTGGGATGTAGATTACGAAAAGGTCGCCCATAAAGTCAACTCTCTTTTTCTGGGTGGAGATCGAGCTTTTGATTTGGCACTTAGGTTTGTTTATGGGGGCTTCGATCCGGATCTTATTACTGTCAAAAATAAGATACCCGACTTAATCGATTCATTGGACTCGGCTATACCCGCCGGTGAAACCATTTTTGCTCTCCCTTCGTATACTGCGATGTTGGAATTTAGAGATGAGTTAGCGAAGCGCGGCCTAACTCACCAATTCTGGGAAGAGGGAAAATGACTACCGTAAGTATCTGCCACCTGTATCCAGAGAACATGAATATTTATGGAGATCGAGGAAATATTGCTGTTCTGGTCAAGCGTCTTGAATGGAGAGGGTATAACGCTAGGGTAACTCCAATCGGAAAGAACGATGAGTTCATCCCCACTGACTTTGATTTGTGCTATTTAGGGGGAGGGCAAGACCGTGATCAGAATGTGATTGCGGATGATCTCCAGAGCAAAGCGGAATCTATCCGATCAGCTGCTGACGATGGTGTAGTGTTCCTTTGGGTCTGCGGCGGGATACAGCTCGCTGGGCACAGTTACGTGGATGCTTCAGGAAATAAGATCTCTGGTGTTGGAATACTTGATTTACACACCGAAGCCGGTAGTGAACGTCTTATCGGCGACATCGTCGTAGAGGCAAATCTGAGCGGCAATAACTTTACAATTGTCGGATACGAGAACCACGTAGGTCGGACAGAACTAGGTTCGAATGCACGTCCTCTTGGTACCGTCTTAAAAGGTTTCGGAAACAATAGCGTATCTGGCGAGGAAGGTGCAGTACAACAACGCGTAATTGGAACCTACATCCACGGACCGCTTCTACCGAAGAACCCTCAGCTAGCTGACTTGCTTTTGACTTGGGCGATCGAACGTAGATCCCCCGGAAAAGTCCATCTAGATCCGCTAGATGACCCTTTCACCGATAGCGCTCGAGCAGGCGCCATTAGCCGTGCAGGGAAGAAACGTTGATGTGGATTGCCCACATATGACTACACAAGAGTAGGTTAAGGACATGTCAGATCGATTCTCGTATTCAAACCCATGGGCAAGGGGAAATGAGCCATGGTTTCGTTTGGGGAGAATGGATGTAACTACCACAGTTGCTCTTGTGTCCCTCGGAATTCTTTCTATGCTGATATGGGCTTTTGAAGGACGAAATCACGAATTCAGCCTTCGCATTCTTCTCAATGCAGAGAAAGTACAAGAAGGAGAGATTTGGCGCTTAGTGACGTGGCCCTTTGTGAACCAGCCGGATATCTGGACCATCTTGCTCTTCTTTATTCTTTATCTGCTTGGTAACCAGTTAGAGAATCTAATGGGGCGTAGACCGTTCCTAGTCTTCCTTCTCGCTTTAACGATTATCCCCGGAGTGGGTGTTTTCCTCTACGGTCTTGGGAATTCCCCATCTGAACTCATGTATGGACTCCGTTACGTTGAATTGGGTGTCCTTATTGCTTTTGCAGCCCAATATCCTAGAGCCAGATTCTGGCCAGGAGTACCCGCGTGGGGAATAGTGGGAGTGATCTACGGTCTGGAGATACTAAGTGCTATCACGGTAAGGTCGGGAGCGCGCGCTATCTTGCTGATGTGCGTAGCTGCGACTGCTTTGGTCGGGTTCAGATCTTTCGGCTATGCGAGCGATCTACATTGGATTCCTAAGGTTAAGTTACCTGCGTTTGTAACTGGTGATTTCAGGCAACGACCTAGGCGTTCAACAAAGAAGTCGTTTAGAAAAAGACATCTTAAGTCAGTTAGCGAAATAAGAAGTGAAAACGCTGAACGTGAAATCGATAGAATTCTTGACCAGGTAGCTGAGAACGGGGTTGATAGCTTAAGCAAGACTCAGCGAAAAAAACTTGAACAACATTCTCAAGAACTACGTAGAAAACGCGATGACTAAGCGTTAGTTTACTCGTTACCTAGAAGAGCAAATGGCTGAAGCAAAAGATCACTATCTCGCAGACCGAGCAGCAACCCTTGCGGGGGAATTACTTCTCTCCCTTAGTGAGGAAGCAGCGCTATCTGGGTTCCCTTCTAGGCAGCTCGGGGATCTGGCAGACAGGCGATCGCATGAATTATTGACTTCATTACTGAAGGAAGCTTTCCCTGAGGATTCAATTCTGTCAGAAGAGGGTCCAGATAGCTATAAACGGCTCGCCGCGGAACGTATTTGGATCCTTGACCCTCTAGATGGGACTAGAGAGTTCTCAGAAGGTGGGCGAGATGACTGGGCTGTCCATGTAGCGCTTGTAGAACAAGAGGTACCTACTGTGGGTGCTGTCGCGCTTCCAGCTATGAGGAAAACTTTCACAAATTACACAATGACAGCTCTTCCAGAGTTTGATGGCCCTGTGAGAATTGTTGATAGTAGAACAAGGCCCGGACCAGTCGCAGAACTACTTGCCGAAGAGCTTTCCGGTGAGCTCATACGTATGGGCTCTGCGGGCGCAAAGGCTATGGAGGTGGTTCAGGGAAATGCGGAAGTCTACGCTCACTCAGGAGGTCAGTATGAGTGGGATAGTTGTGCTCCTGTTGCCGTAGCATTGGCTAGTGGGCTGCATGCTTCTCGATTAGACGGTTCGCCTCTACGCTACAATCAGCGGGATACGTACCTTCCAGATCTTCTAATCTGCAGGAAAGAGCTTGCAGAGACAATTCTTTCTATCCTGAACTAGGTTTTCAAGTAAGGTCCGAAGATGCGTATTATCGTTGTTCAATGTGAAGTTAGGTATGAAGGTCGACTTAGTGCCTACCTACCCTCTGCGAAGCGTTTAATCATGAGGAAAGCTGATGGTTGTATAGCGATTCACGCTGATGGTGGTGCTTACAAGCCGTTAATGTGGATGAACGCCCCAAATCGCTTGGTTGAAGAAGATGGAAAGTGGACTGTAACGAATCCGAAAGGTGAGAAACTTCATATTGCCATAGAAGAAATACATTCTGATACATCGCACGAACTTGGAGAGGATCCCGGCCTCTATAAAGATGGAGTTGAGGCACACTTACAGGAACTACTAGCAGCAAATCCGGAGATATTGGAAGAAGAGCTTACTCTGACCCGAAGAGAATATGCCACAGAAATTGGGCCGGTTGACTTGCTTTGCCGAGATGGAGAGGGCCAGGCTGTCGCTGTTGAGATAAAGCGAAGAGGCGGCATTGATGGAGTCGAACAATTGACTCGGTACTTAGATTTCCTGAACAGAGATCCTAAACTTCGTCCTGTTAGGGGAATTTTTGCCGCGCAAGAGATAGCACAGCAGGCGAAAGTGCTTGCTAAAGATAGAGGGATATCCGCCATTGAAGTTGATTACGACGAACTCAGAGGCATTGAGTCCGATGTTCTTCGCCTCTTCTAACTAAGCGGTGACTAACGATCTTCACCCTGACCCCACCGAGTCATACGCGTCCGGTACTCTACGGGAATCGTGAATTCTTCTAAAACTCCTCATAAAAGTGCGCCCAAAAGAGCCAAGGTCGGTATTCGATCGTACCTACCTTCCCTTCCGGTCAATTCCACGATTGGGCTGATAGCAGGGTTTTTCCTTGTCATCGTTTCTCTTTTCATCGCTGCATGGGCTATAGATGATGCAAGGCATGATGGGAAGGTCGCAAGGAATGTAAGCGTCTCTGGGATAAATGTTGGAGGTCTCTCCCCTTCTGATTTGGTCATCGTGTTAAACGCTATTTCTGCTGAGTACGATTCCACTCCTGTTGTCATTAGAACTTCCGATGGAGAGATAGAGACTACTGCAGGTGTCGTCGGTATAGGGTTGGATGCTGAATCCACAGCTCAAGAGGTCCTAAGTGTGGGTGGCGGATCTTTCATCTCTGAACCTTTTAGATGGGTTCAGAGTCTTTTTGACTTACGGGCGTCTAAGGTAGTCGTGTACTTGCGTTCGGGAATGTCAGAAGAATTCAAATCTCTGGTAATTGCCCAGCAACCGGATCCGATAGAACCTAAATGGGCATTGTCAAATGGCGAAGTAGCTGTAATACCAGGGGTACCTGCTTCGGCATTTGATCTTGAGACAATCCAATATGATGTCTTGGCTGCTGCGACCGCGGGTGAAAATCCGATTAAAGTCAACGCTCAGTCAATTGAAATTCTTCCTTTAATTTCAAATGACGAGGCAGAAGCCTTTGCGAAATCAGTGAACGATTTAACCTCGTCTGGTTTGGAAGTTGTTGTTGGGGGCCGCTCTCACCTTTTCAGAGCGGAAGATTTGCGGGGGTGGATGTCCTTTAACATTGTGAGTGGATCACCAACTTATGAATTCAATGATTCCCTCATCATTGGGGCTATTGGACGAGAACTGGGAGGAGTCGTAGCTGATAGCAACGAAGACCCACAAATTACGGTGGTTGACGGCAAGTTGACTTTAGTTAATCTCTCTGCGAAAGCCTGTTGTTCTGCGGAGTCACCTGCTTTAATAATTGAAGCGATTGAGGACGGTCGGGAACGAGTGACTTTAGATTTGATTGATATTTCCGATGGTGCCGATGAACTGTTGGCGGCATTTGGGGTAACCGAACTCATCTCTCAAGCAACCACCCACCATCCGTGTTGTGCGAGCCGGGTGGCGAATATTCATCGGTTTGCTGAACTTATGCAAGGAACCATCATTAAACCCGGTGAAGCACTTTCGCTTAATGGAACTGTAGGTGAGAGGACTGAGGCTAAGGGCTTCGTGGAAGCAGGAGTGATAGTTAATGGAGAGCTTACCGAAGATGTCGGAGGAGGGATTTCACAATTTGCTACTACATTCTTTCAAGCATCTTTTTATGGTGGTTTGGACATTGAACAGTTTTTCCCCCACACAATTTGGTTCTCCAGATACACGGATTTTGCTGGAAGAAAGGGCATTGAGTCAACGATTTCTTGGCCTTCTCCCGATGTGCGCGTAAGGAATACCTCTCCATATCCGATTCTTATTTGGCCTACATGGACACATACATCAGTGACTGTAAGCCTGTACTCGACTCGGTATGCAGAAGTTGATGTCGAACGCCAAGATTTTAGAATGTCTGAGGAGTGCGAGATCATTGAGACAACCCGAATTCGTATCTATCCGGATTCTTCTGAGCAATTTGATAAATTCGTTGCCCGCTATCAGCCAGAAAATGGAATCGGCTGTGACGGAGAGCCGACATACCCCAGACCTCCTGATCCACCTGTGGATGTAATCGCAATCTCTGGCGATGGGCAGGTAACTGTCTCATGGGGAATTCCTGAACCGGAAGGAGATTTTGATATAACTGAGTATTTCCCTATTGAGGAGTACGTTGTTATATCTGATCCTGGAGAAGAGACTTGTTCGATTGCGCCACCTGAGTTGAGTTGCACGGTAGAGGGCTTGTCGAATGGAACAAGCTATACCTTTACGGTGATAGCTGTTAATTCGGAAGGCGATAGTGAAGCCTCTGAGCCGTCTGAAAGTGTTATACCTGTTTCCGCTCCTGAACCGACACCCACCCCCGAACCTACTCCTGAACCGACACCCACCCCGACTCCATCAGAGTGAATCCTCAGATGAGCGCTATGTAACCGGACGAGGTACCATACTCCTGTGGTTAGTACTGATGTGATCGTTGTTGGCGGTGGTCCCGCCGGTTCAGCTGCCGCTATTGAGCTCTCAAGAAGTGGATTAGATGTTGTGCTAATTGATAAGGCTGAATTCCCTAGGGACAAATGTTGCGGTGATGGCTTAACAACGGATGCTTTACGAATATTAGAAGATCTTGGCTTAGAAACGGCAGCCTTTAGCAACTGGAACGCTATAACTGATGTAGTGCTGTTCTCTCCTAAAGGGAGGAGATCGTGCCTTCCTTTACCTAGTAAACAAGGGCAATTTGCTGCTGTTGTACCTCGTATGGAACTTGACGTAGAACTATTAAAACTCGCCGAATCTTGCGGAGCCCGTGTAGAAACTCCAGTTGGGTTCTCGGGTATCCGTGAACATGAAGACTATGTCTCTATCGCAACAACAAACAATGGTGTTCTCCATGCGCGATACGTCATCGCAGCTGATGGAATGTGGTCTAACGTACGGAAAGCTGTAGGCGGAGGCCTTAAAGGATACCGAGGTGATTGGCATGCTTTCCGACAATATTTCTCTAATACTGGTGTGGATGCACAGCATTTAACGGTCTGGTTTGAACCAGACTTACTTCCCGGCTATGTCTGGTTATTCCCACTTCCCGGCCAAAGAGCGAATTTTGGGTTTGGAATTCTCCGAGACCATAACCATCAGGTAGGTGATATGGGACGGCTCTGGAGAGAAATCTTAAATCGTCCCAGAATACGGAATGTTCTCGGAGAGGGCGCCACTTCGGAGGGAACACACAAGGCTTGGCCAATACCTACACGTATGGGGAGTTTGAGCCTGAGCGAAGGAAGAGTCTTGTTCGTAGGCGATGCAATTGGAGCTGCAGATCCTATGACTGGCGAGGGGATAGCGCAGGCTCTTCATACTGGAAGAAAGGCTGCATCTTCACTTATTTGTTCTGGTCCCTTGGATGCGGAAAAGGCTAAAGCACTATACAAGTCATCTATCGAATCGGGGTTAGGGCATGATCACCGTTTCGCTAAGCGGTTACAGTCTTTACTTGTTCGGCCAGAAATAGCGGAAATAGCTCTTCGGCTTGCCGATTCCGGCAACTGGACTCGTCGAAATTTCGCTCGGTGGATGTTTGAAGATTACCCGAGAGCGCTCGCTATAACACCAGATAGGTGGAAGCGCGGAGTCCTCAATCAGGAAGGTGCGTATCTTAGGGATAAACTGTACGAAACATCTGATAATAGAAAGATGACCTACATCAAGGAATAGTATGGGTGAACCGATAAGTCTCTCTCTGCCTGGCGTTGTGGATGATTTTGATTCTGCTGTAGATACAGGATGGGAATACTTACGATCTTCAGAAACAATGAATAGGATTTTCTACGCTGCTTCAGCGGCAGGAGATTTTAGTTTGATCTGGCATGCCTTGAATCTTGCGCGGCGGATGAACAACCCATCTCGTCGAGGTTCTGTTCTTCGGCTTGGAATTGCTTTGGGAGCTGAATCACTGATCGTCAATCAGGGCATTAAGAGAATTTTTAAGCGAAACAGGCCGGAGGTCGGTTCAAGCAGCCACCCACACAAGATTAGACATCCTCTTACCTCTAGTTTTCCTAGTGGCCATGCAAGTTCAGCTGTTCTCGCGGCTTCAATTCTCTCGGAGGGCAGTTCAGCCGCTCCGGCCTATAGGACGCTGGCAGCAATTGTCGCTACAAGCAGGATCCACGTTAGGGCCCATCACGCTTCTGACGTAATTGCTGGTGCCTTGGTAGGTCTTCTCTTCACCAAAATAATTCGAATTTTACGGTAATTTAGGGATATCAACTGCTTGCAGTAGCCGGTTCCTCAATAGGCTCTAATTGCATAAGAAGTAACCGAATATCTAGAAGAAGGTCACTTACTTCCGAAGCGGATAGAATCTCGCGGTCTTGAACATTACTCAAATGCCGGTCAATGAGTCTGAGTGCCTGTTCTATGGGTTCAGAAGTTTCCATGATTCTCCTTCCAGTTTGGCACAAGTAACGCCGCTACTTGTAATAGCTTTTCTTATTACTGACTATTTTGGCAAACCATGGATAAGAAAGCAGTTATCTAGGCGCTAAATCCTTTATCGCCTGATTGGGATCTATCCCTCCGAATGGCATAACCATGAGAGCAGCTGTAGTGACGCCATTCGTAATGTATTGATCAATGTGCTCTCGACATTCTTCAGGTGACCCATGAACAACTAACTCATCTACGACACTATCCGGCATGGCTTCAAGCGATCCTGATCTATCCCCTTCTTCCCATTTTTTCCAATGCTCGCCAAGAGTTTCTGCTCTACCTAGCCACTCATGGAAAGATTTGTAAACAGGAACATTTAGGTATGCGGCAATGGCTCGTTTAGCTTGAGCTCTCACAGTATCCGTATCAGGGTTAGGGCATACGAAGATTCTCGCAACTATTTCTTTATCGGGTCCTTGATCATGAACTATTTTTGAAACTTTCTTCACATCCTCAGCTGAAAGCCAATTAATTATTGCTCCATCACCCTCGCTCCCTGCGAGTCGCAGCATACCCTCACGTAAGGCGGCAACGAGAATAGGTACGGGTTCCTTTGGTGGTTCAATCCCTAAACGAAAACCCTTCACTTGGAGTGTTTCGTAATCGGCATTGACTTTCTCCCCGGTTAACGCCATTTTGAGGAACCGAACGACATCACGGGTTTTTTTGTATGGATCTTGAAACGGAATTCCGTTCCAATGCTCAACAATTACATTTGAGGATGAACCGACCCCTAAGGCAAAACGTCCAGGAGCTATTGATGCCATGGTTGCAACAGATTGCGCTAGAAGCGCTGGCCCTCGTGTATACGCAGGAACTATAGCTGTGCCCAATCGAAGTTCAGGAGCATGAACGGCTCCAAGAACAAGGGGTGAAAACGCATCTGCCCCATTGGCTTCTGATGACCACGCTTCCTTGTATCCCAGACGTACTAAATCCCTGAAACCTTGCTCCTGATCATCTAGTTGTCTAGGAAGCGGGACTGTCATTGCATAATTACCCATACGCAACCCTATTCATATGTGTAGAATCCTTTCCCGGTCTTTCTCCCTAAATGGCCCGCTGTCACCATCCG
>MDTE01201830.1_pt1 | contig 17597 bp, 21 predicted proteins | sample 811231 | NCBI WGS metagenome assembly MDTE01 (sample SAMN05326651, study PRJNA326480) | marine metagenome | isolation source: seawater | place: Indian Ocean: Red Sea | collected 2010
GAAGTCAGGTAAATAAAATATATTAAGAGCAAGTATTGTTGTTGCAGTAGTGAGTCTAAGATTTCCATGAGGATAATTGTCAAGAGTTTCTAATTGAGTAACAACTTGTTCCCAATTCGACGGATATCGAATGAAATGATTCTTTTCTTCATACGAGTCTATACTAAAATGAAATATAACATTTCTAAACTCTTTCCACAAGTCAAAAAGATGGTCATCCCATTCAAGACCGTTTGAGTTATATCGAACTTCTATATTTTTCGCATAACCCATCTCGATTATTTTTTCAAGCACCATATAATGCTCTTTCATTATAAGTGCTTCACCACCTGCCCAATATAGTTGTCTTAATGTAGGAACTTGTGTCCAAAACTCATCCCAAAATGTAGGGTTCGATTTGTGCCAAGCATATGATCCACCAGACCATGCTAACTTACCAGAGTCTTTTTCCCATAATTGAGATTTCTGTAATCTGTCATTTTTAAGTTCAGGATAAATCTGCTTATATTCTTTTACCCACCCAGAACTATCATGAGGGCTACACATAACACATGCAAGTTGACACTTACTACCAAGGCGCAAATCAATATATCTGACTCTGGGCGGTATAGATCCATCTTCTTGAGTCTCACCAATAATGTCTTCCAGACCAAGTTCATGTACCCACTTAGCCGTTTCCCACTGTCTTTTACTTCTGTGTCCAGCATCTTCTTCCTTAAAGCATTTGATACAGGAATCAGGCCGTTCACCCTTTAACATCATTTTGCGAACCGACTTCATGTATTCGTTGTTCCATGCATCAAGCAAACTTGTAGTTGCTAGATTTGCAGGTTTGCCGTCATCTCTTCTGAGAACACCTGCTTCTGAAACTGTTTTATTTGTGGAGTCTTTATCTTGAACGGCAGATGCATTTGCAGTACAACAAACCCGCATATGCCCATTCGGTCTCGTAGATATGTGCATCCAAGGTAATGCACAAAAAGTCGAGGAAGGTAAATTTTCTGGGTCTTTATCGATCATTAAATAGTGTTACTAGATGAACTATCCAGTGCAGTCAATAAATCATTAATAATTAAATCATAAGGTGTATTACCTAATGATTGTATTACAAAAATACCCAAATCATGATATTCTTTATAAGTCCAAGATTCTTTTGCAGTGATTGAATCAATATCATCTAATGTAACAGTTGCTAATGTATTTTCAACTTTGGTTTTTGCATTCCATAAAGCAACTTCTTGTTCCATATCATCAGATAAAATACCAGTAAAATGAGTTAGAATTTTTTTCACTCTATTCAACAATTCATCTGTCAAAGTAACTTCAAATAAAGAAGATGTCCAAGATGGAGTATTTGTTCTATACGAGAGTATATTTCTCATTGATTCAAGATTTGAATCATTAGGTTTGCTTTCAAAAAATTCTATAAAATTCATTGTCTTGTTGTCTGTACCTTTAGCATAAATTCTGGGCAAAACATAATCTTCAGCAATTGCCTCTTGAAAACTTAGAGCATTCTCGTTTACTAAAATACTTTCATCCGCTACATAATTTAATAAATCCATGTCAGAACTGAATGTTTTATCAGTTGTTATTCTATTATTTGTAATGTACATAATTTGTCCTATGTTTTTGGTTTTAACTATTTATCTTCCAAATTTCTTGTTCGACACCATATATAATGTCTGTTTTTAAGTATTCGCTTTGAGGCCATCCTCTTCCACTTTGAACCCATTTTCGTAATCTATTACTTTTAGCCCCATGATCACTTGATATATTGAGAGTAAAATAAAAAATAGGCTTATGATGAATATTGTTGATGAAAGCCATTTGGGCATATGCTTGTTCTTTGTTTAATAATTTATTTGTTGTACCAGGTAATGTTGCCCCTCTAAACATTACTCTGAAACCATCTAAAAATTCATGCACACCACTTAATGAAACTATTTTGTCATTTTTAAAATGAGCAAACCAATCTGCTTCTGTCCATTTCATTGATTTCAAAGAATCATTGTTCACATAATTCAACTTTTTACATTTTAAACAAAATTCATGAACTTGAAAAATATGTTCATCGTCAAGTTTGTCTGGGCCTGTAATATTCGAATTCATTGTAATATAAACCTAATTGCGCCCACATAGAAGAAGGAAACAAATTCGTGAACTTATTTCCTTTTGACAAATAATTATCCCATATTATTTTTTTATAATCATCTCTCTTATCAAAATGATATTTCCAGAAATCAGTATCTTTTTTCTTAGTAAGCATATAATGACATTTTATAAAATCACTACACTCTTTCCAAACCTTCAACATTGATTTATTATAAACTTCTGTTTTTCTATTTTGTAATATACAATTGCTGAGATTCATGATCGAATAAACGGTCATATACAAAGATGTCGCCTCCAAAGGATCGATGAATCCTGCTGAATTACCAATGGCAACTACGTTATCTTGCCAAGGTTTTTCAAGCACACCAACTTCCCATTCTAATAATCTAGGTTCAGTTATTAATTCTCTATGTTGAAGATATCTTTTGAATTCATATAAAGCATCGATTTCGTTCACATATTCATTAGAAAACACATAACCTGTACCTGTTCTATTTTGCAGATTGATAAAAAATTGCCAACCAAATTTTCTTGCATAACTTATTGTATAATTAGATTTATCTTCATGTCTCAATTTAGTTTGAACAACCCAACACCTATTTGTTTTATGATGATTTTGAAGAGTCAGTTTCTTGTCTTTAATAAATTTTCTATTAAAACCTGTACAATCAACGTAAAGATCAAACCCTGATGGTAATTCTGCTAGATCATCGATAATATGTTTGACGTTTTTACAATTGTTTTTTACTATCTCACCTGCTTTTGTCGCATCAAAATGATATCCGACATCATTCCAACCATCAGTTTTTTGAATATAATCGTGAATCTCTTTTCTTGACTTTGTTCTTTTAAGTTCGTCAAATTCATTATTATCTTGCCAAAAAGAAAAAGTAAAAGGTTGAGTTTCATCATCCCAATAATATTTTTTATTTCCGTATTTGTGTACTGCATTGCATTCATCGAACCATTCACTCTCATCAATTTCAAGATCTTCAAAAAAATATTTTACTTGAGGAAGAGTAGATTCACCAACGCCTATGATAGGTATATTTTCACTTTCGTACAAAGTGACTTCTGCATTAAGTTTCTTTTCAAGATAACCTGCAGTCCACCAACCAGAAGTTCCCGCTCCTATGATACAAATTTTCATTTAATGTCTCGAAACATCTTGTGTGCAACAGTGAGCACCTCCATCCCAAAAATATCGATGCCTATAATCCCAGACAATGACATCAATACCATACTTCTCAATTTGTTTTATATTTTCTAAATTTTTACCAACAGTTATAATAGTATTAGGGTCTACTGATATACAATTGACATCAAACCATGTTTCATTTGAATACCCTACCCAATCTGAAAGATATTTCATTACATATTCAGAATAATATTGTCTTTTTCTCTGCTCAACAAATTCTTTTGGAAATTCAGCATTATCTCTAACTATAATTTTATCCCAGTTTTGTAATTCTTTTGGAATATAATCTTCTCTCCAAGTCAATAATAATCCTTCTCTTAATAAAGCCAATTTACCGTCAGCATGACCTCCTGCTGGAATCTCAACCCATTTTTTATTAGAAAATTTTTCTTTTAACCATTTTAAACCCTTTTCTGTTCCTTTACCGCTTGCATTATCTTTATGTGCGGTTTGAGTATGCAAAAGCATATCATTGCATTTGAGTATATTGGCAGTCTCGTAAAGAATTTCATTTTCATATTTATCATAACGTTGTTGCATTTTAATTTTATTCGTATGATCTTGCACTATTTCATATTCTTCAGTTTTTGTTATATTGGGTATAGGCATTTCAAGTAATTCATAATTGGACAACTCTTTTAATATTTCAACATAACATTCATGCTCTCTTATTCTTGAAAAAACCGCACCGTATGCCTTCACAATCTTATCATCATAAAAACCTAATATATCTCTTGGCATGATTGGATGGTGTATATCTAATGAGAATTTTGGTCTTATTGGACGATACACTTTTACACCCAAATCTTTAAAAATTAATTCTAATTTATCTAAGTCTTCATTGGTCTCTTCTACAACTCTATCTAAACCATTAATATTGCAACTTGAATAAGATGCACCTACAATAACTTCCTTTAATTTATTCCATTCAGTATTAATCATAGTCTTTTATTTTTAATTTGTTTATCATTAACTTCGTAGATTAATTTATCATGTAATTCTTCTTCCCTTTTTTCGTGGGGAAATCCAAAAGACAACGATAAAAATCTATTAGCCAATAACCAAGCATCAACAACTCTATTCATGTAACTTCTACCAATATTTCTCATTACCTCATTATTATGAATTAATTTTGGTTTCATTTTTTCTGTTATTGAAATCAGTTCATCATGAGACATGTTCAATATTTTTTCACACTGAGTCATAATACGTTCCCATCTATCTTTAAAAGACGGTATAGAATCAAATGAATAATCAAATAATTCATCATACAATACAAAACCGAAAGAAGTGAAATATTTGTACCAATCTTGACATCCAATTACAATAAAAGGCTTAAAGTTACCAATTGCTTTTGCAGTTTTCTCACTGAATATACCACTGTTTACACAATAAGTTTCATGAATCAATTCAACATGAGATTGCATCCATTCAAGGGTTGGAAAAAAATTATGATAATCATTTTCAAAATATTTCGTTCCCCACACCTCAGGAATTTTCATTACATCGGTTAAACTTTTTTGAGTGCCTATATCGAAATCATTTATCATGAATTCAATATTTTTATCTACAGGTGCTTTAAAATTAGGTCCTTCTATATGGTTTCCATCAATGGACCATACCCATTTTTCCTTTTTATTTTTAAAACGATTTTCGAAAAAATCCCAAAAATCTTCATCTGAAAAAGTTCCGTCAAAATTAATATTATCAGTGTTTTTAAAAGAGTATATGAAATCAGGATGATTACATAATCTATCTAATGTTAAAATTCTATTTATTTTTGGGTGATTTACAAGACATACTATCTTAAAAATTTTATCACGATCTAAATTTACATGTTTATAATAAGTTTCACCATAACAACCTTTCATTCCGCTTTTTTCCGTATATTTTTTGTATCTATCAAGCCACCTTTGTAGATAAATCCAAGGAAATGAAAAAACATTGATTTTAAAATCGTATTTTTGATAAATTTTTTGATGATTTATTTTTAGTCTAAAATCACCATTACAATAAAAAGTTTTTGATGCATTTTCAGGATTAATATTTTTATAAATTTTTTCTAAAACATCATTGTCTTCCCAATCAGTTGGTTCAAAAATACAGGTAAATCTATCTGTTTTTATTTTTAAATTCTGTATTGCCTCATTCCAATCACAATCTTTATGATTATTATATGTTTTAGGAGTTTCACTAGCCCCCTTCCAAACAACATCATCTTTTGTGAAAAATGCACCATCAAAAATATAATTCCAATTTGGGTCCTGTTCCCATTTAGTAAATTTTTTTTTCATTATATTTCATACTTACGAATAAAATTATATTCATATGGGTCGAGTTGCCAATAAACATTTTTCTCGACTAATTTTGATTTATCAAATACATAATTAGATACTTTTATATCATTGTGATATAAATTAGAGCCTAGACTATAAAAAAATATTCCGTGAGGATTTATCACCATAGAAGAAATATCGTAATTTATTTGAGAGAGACCAATAATTCTTTCATAATGCCATTGCATTTGTTTATCAAATGCATCATTTATTTTTTCGGGTAAATCTGTCCATATATGGACGATATCAGGTTTTTGAATCCTGTTTTTACGTATAGGTTTTTCAATTAAAGGAGTTTGTGAAGAGATTGTGAATTCATATTTGTTTTGTGAATTATATTTTTCAATCTGATAGAATTCTATTTCATCACCTTTTTCTCTTTTTTGAAGTTTGAAATTTATACCATAATTGTATAAATCTTCATGCAGTATTTTATCAAAAATCATGATATGTCTTGCCAATTCTCAGATGAACCATTAATTTTTTTAGCATTACCTATTAGGCAAACACTACTTCGAACGGTTTTTGCAAAAAAATTTTTGAATTCTTCATCGTCTAATAAAAGTGGATCATTGCTTTCTAAGTTTAATTCTGTCTTAACTATTTCTTTGAATAAATTTTTACTGTTCTCCGATAAATCATCATAACCTGTTACAGAACGAGAACTTTCTTTAACTGTTCCTCCTGCTCCTCTTAAACATTCATTAACCAAATTTAATTCTAGCACTGTTAAATTTGGCATTTCTGCTTGTTCTTGTTTTATCACTTTTAATCCAAAAAATAATAAACTTTTTAACTCATCATCAATCTTAGTAAGCAAATTATCAAACAACATCAGTAAAACCTATTAGGTGAAATCTATGCAGATATGAACAATTTATAGCAGTATGCAAAACGGTAGTTCTTGTCAAATAAACACTACCATCCGCAGGAAGTTGAAACAACTCGTTCTCATAGATGAAAAAACAAGCATCATTTGTTATAATTGGTATGTTGATTCTATTATTTGGGTCTACATGATAATCTAATGTTGTTAATGGGGGTAAACACATTATTCTCATATTATATGATTGAAATTCTTCTTCTATCTCCATCATCATATCAGGTATAGGTTCATTTTGATTAACCTTAGGTGAATCGTCATGCACATAGATAGGATTTAACCATCCCTCTTGTTCACAGGTTTTGATCATCCTATCTAAGTCAATTTCTCCTATTTTTTTAACTGATTCTTCCATTGTACTTATATCCGTATTCGATTATATCATCTTTGCAAAAATTATATATTATATTTTTTGTTTTGTTAGTCATGATATATGAATCATCTTCCGCATACCATTGTCCAGGGTGAGAAACAGATGCGGAAGGTACCTTCAGACCTTTGAAAATCTTATCAACATCTTCGTCTATTTTTTCGTATCTTATAACATGGTTACAATCTTTTCTCATTATTTTTTGATTGAAAATCTCTCCCCACCAATCTAATTTAGTATCACTTTCTAATGAATAAATCCATTCATCAAATGTTTTTTTATCTATTGTATGGTCGTAAATAATTTGTTCTATTCGTTTTATTGGTCTTTTTTTCATCGTAAAATGCCAAGTATAAAAGTCCCATAAACGTGACCATGGATTTCTAACAGTTGTGATTTTTCTTAACGAATACCATTCATCACCTATCATTTCTTTGAAATCGAACATATCAGTGGAGAGATAGCCTGCTGGCGAAACGTGTTTAAAACCATAGGCACTTTTATCTTCCCAATCCCATGAATAATCTTTTTTTCGATCCATCAAAGTTTCTAATGCCATGCAAATAGAATGATTGGCATTACTATGACATAGAAAAAATGCAAAGTTAGATTTCTTTGAGTATAGCAACGAACTTTTCCATTTCTTTTTTAGGACCTAATGTTAATCTAATACCATCATCATATTTTCTCACCAAAATACCTTTCTCGCTAAAAAAAGAAACTAAGGCTTTGTCAATATGTATGAAAATAAAATTGCCGAAATGACCTCCCTCATATTTGACAGATAATCTCTTCAACTCATTGATTAGATAATTACGACCATCATTTACTTGATTAACATACTCGTTTTTAAAATGTTCGTTCTCTATAAAATAATGTGCGGTTTGAAGAGATAATAAATTTGTTTCATAACCATTTCTATTATTTGATAAAAAATTTATGTGCTTTTCGTTTGAGATGACGTATCCTAGTCGTATACTTGCCAAACCAAATGCCTTCGAAAAACTTCTCATAATGATTAAGTTTTCATATTCATTAATCAAAGATATATAATCAGGCATATTAAAACCAAAATAGACATCATCCAGAGCAACTATGCTGGTTGTTTCAGAGCAAATTTTTCTTATTTCTTTTTCAGTATAAGTCGTACCATATGGTATATTTGGATTTTGTAAAAATATAACATCTGAATTTTCTTTCGATGATAACTCTAAGTTATAAATTTGTCTGTAAACATCATACATAGCATATGTTGGCATATCATAATAAACATTTTTTTGCACATACAATTCCATGATATTTCTGATAGCACCAGATACACCTTCAGTGAAAAATATATTTTTTTCATTGACATTCAACCAATTTGCAAAAATTTCGTAATATGAATCTATATCAGGGTATTTCCATATATTTTTACCTAAATGTATTCGCAATCCATCTAGTACGTAATCAGAAAAAGGAATAACTCTTTCGTTCTTATCAAGAGGTAACCCTTGTTTTTTAAATCCTTTTGCTCGTTCACGATTTAAAAAACTTATATGTTCTTTATCTTTTCTCATAGTATAGAATCAAAAACTTTATCACTATCTTTATCGTAATAACTTATTGATGAATTGTAATGTAACATCGCATTTATCATTTGAATATCTTCTGGTGTTTTCACTAACATACCTGATTTTTTTGATATAGGACCATACATATCGTGCTTACCACAAAATATATTTTTTTCTTTCATAAAAACTTCTGTACGTACAATTTGAACCGAATATGCTATTAATTTTATAGGTTCTAAATCTTGTGTTTTACACATTTTACCAAATTCAAAATTTATAGGAGTGTCTCCAATACATGCATGTATGTATTTTAATTCATAAGTGTTGCACGAGTCTAATTTATTGTTCTCATAAAAATCAACCACTTTGGCAACATCCTCTCCTGTTTGCAAAGGATTTATAGTATTGACGATTGCGGCGGTTTCACAAGGATTATTTTCAATAAAATCATATAGCACATCATCAATTAGCGTTTCAGATGAACCCAATTTTTCTGGTCTATGATAATAACCTACATTATATTCTTTTGCTACGGTTTGAAAAATCTCATTATCACCATTAACAATAACCTCATCAAATTTATTGGACTCAAGAGCGGCAGTTATAGCCCAGGCCATCATAGGCTCACCTCCTATTAATGCTAGATTTTTAAGTCTTGCTCTTGTGCTACCATACCGGCAAGCAATCATTGCTATTTTCATATTACTCCATTTTAAATTTTTTAATTGCATAATTATAAAAGTCATAGTCATCTTTATTGACCTGCTTCAATTTATCCATAACACTTTTTGAGATATCGGGATTAGGAACTGTTTTAGATGAATTTAAATTTTTGAGAAATTTTTGATTTCCCTGATCGATAACTTTATCAACTCTATTTGACTCGATATTCGTCCATACAATTTCATTTTCGCTTGTCGCATAATTAATATTGAAAATATCTAAAATATTTTGATAAGAATTGTTCAGATCATCATAAAAACCTATATAATCAAACTCATCAAAATCTACATCAGATAAAAATTGACTCGTAATCATGTTTATGGTATCTGGATGAAATGCATATTCTTCAAAAGTTATTAAATTATAAAAAACATCTTCACGCAACTTGTAATTGACTTTCGTTTTTAATTTATATTGTTTATAATTAGAGATTATTATATCAATCGGGTCTCTTACAATTGTAACTAACTTATAGTCCGAATAACATTTCAATTGTTCTTTCACTAGAAAATGCCCAAAAACAACATCGGCTCGATCTGTTTTCCAATTTGATTTTTCATCAGCAACAAAAACACGCACACCAAGTTCTCTTAAATCATACAAGATTGACGTACCACCACATCTTGGTATATGCAAAAATAAATTTATATTACCTCCATTAATGTATTAAAACTGTCTTCACCCAACAACATACCATCTGCATCACATTTTTTACATGAAATGATGTTACATCGATTTCCAACCGACAAGTCTTTTCTATAAGAATTCATTTTCGATGACATCCATAGTTCTTCTATGGATGAATCATTAATATTACCCAAACTTTCTTTGTATTTCCAATCATTACAACAAAATCTCATATCCATAGTCAAATCAATGTATCCTTTGTAGAAAGGCAAATAACATTTTCTTTTTAATGATCCATCTATCGTTTCAAAAGAACCAGATCTGTTATTATAATTATGATGTTTCGAAAAATGATTTTTAATTGCCCCGTTTCTATCACCTAATATTTCAATTTTTTTATTATAATTTTCTAAATTATCGTATTCATCAATGATAATTCTAGATAATCCATTTTCAAATAGTTCGTCTACAAGTGACGGGGTTTTCAAAATTCTATCACCATTTGTAATTAACTCTAACCATCTATCACTTAAAATAGAAACTATTTCAATAATATTAGGATTAAGCATTGGCTCCCCTTTACCACTCAAAATTACAATACCATTATAATCAAACTCATCAAGTCTTCTCTTAATAAGACGAGTATTTTCTATGGTTAAATGTAAATTTTTATTCGGATACCAATCTCCTCTTGGGCAAAAACTGCATGTTCTATTACACAATTCTGTTGGATTTATTTCCATTGTTCGCATACCAAATGAATCTTTTTGATTTTCATATTGTTGCGATCTAAAATCTATGTGTCCATTAAATGTTAAATCGTTCAATTTTTGATACCTAATCTAGTTTTCATTGGTATTTTACAGTTTTTGTGATCTACATGATAAGTGATAGACCATTTTTCTTTTATAGGATCTGTATAAATCACACGATGGGGTTCATTCCATATTACACACGACCCAATATCAATCCACTCATTATTTCTAAAAATTTGAAAACCTGTATTTGGCGTATACTCATAATATAATGTGAGTATCCCATAATCTTTATGAGGTGCCAATCTGTAAATTGAATCTTCATCTCCCTCACTCTTATTACCAGAAATGTCAATTTTTATTTTAGGATAATGTGATATTCTTAAAATAGCATCAAACTCAACATCGATATATTCACGTACTATGTCATCTAATGAATCAAATATATCATCTGAAAATGGGTTAAATCCATATCGCCTAGAAAAATTATAACTTTCTTTACCAGCCAATTCATCACCAAGTCCTCTATATCCATGATTTGCTAAACCATCTATGCGTTCTAAACCTGTATATTCAAATTGAGTTTTGTCAGGTCTTTTAAAAAAGTCTTTTATTATATTCAGATCCAACAATTGTCCAATTCGTTCCATTTTTCCTTATTGACATAATTGACAATTAACGTTCTTCTAACATTTTCAATTTTTACTTTCTGCACTGAATGTTTACAACTTTTTTCATCCCATGTATCTAATGAATCTGGATTAAAATGAATTGCTCTGTTTGGCACAAACTCAACGGTTTCATCTCCGGTCTTCTTATGAAATGTTGTACCATTATTTTCTTGACCTTCCAGATATATTACTATGACTTCCTCCTTTGCTGGATGATCTGAATGAGGTTTCAACCAAAATCCATCAACATCATTTGCAAATTCTATTTTTAAAACTTGATGATCTTTTGGTTTATGAAATAATGAAACTATAAAATGATCATATGGAACCGATTTTTTTGTCAAATAATTTCTATTTGAATATAATCTTCTACAACCATCGTAATTATCTGGTACCACATTAATCGGATATGTACTGCAACTACGTAAAACATTCTGAAATACTTGATCATGAAAAAAATTATCTTCTACTCTGTACATAATTCTCCCAATGTTTGTAAAGCATCTGGTGATAATGAAATGAAAAATTGATAAACATCATCTTCAAAGGCAAAAGCATCATGCCATACAGAACTATCATGTAAATATAATCTGCCAGGTTCGACATCAACAATTTCTTCGTATCTTTCATGTTCTTTTTTAATAGAATTCCATACGTTTGGTTTTCCATCAGATTTGTATCTTAATTTCATTCCGTTTGGATTAGTCGTTCCCCAAATTCTCAACCAAGGAGACGGTTTCCAAGTATCTATATGTGGTTTAAAATGACTCATAGAATTCCATTTAAGAATACAAGACCTACCAAGAAAAGATTTTATAGGTTCAATAGGTTTTAACGAATTGATATTCAAAACCTCAGTAGGTATTGTAAAATCTAATTCATTTACCATTGAATTCATATCAGGAATATCATTATAAAATTTAGTGAAATCTTCTGGTGTATCTTGATATCCTAGGTTAACAAAATTCCATCGATCTAATGGCCAAACCGCAGGTTCAGGTTCATTATTTAATTCACCGTTCATATTGACAAGAGGTAATCCAAGTCTTCCATATTCTTCGAATTTATCTCCCCATCTTTTAAAATACTTATTATAAGAAAGAATTTCGTCTTCAAACAAATCTACATCTATTTTAATATCTAAGGGAATCAATAAACTGTGATGTAAAAATTCATATTCGTTATTTGGAATATATGTCAAGTCTTTGATACGATGATATTCATATTTAAGACCTGCTTTCTCAAAAACTTCTTGTTGTTCTTTTCTGAATGGTATACTGTTTTCGTATTCTTCTTGTGTATGATATCTATGATAAAGAGTGCCTTTATTAGGAGGGTCAAATTTCAAATAGAAAAAACAATGACCATATTTGTCCATCAACTCGAAATTATATTTTCTAATAGAGCATGATTCTGGAGCATACTTTTCAACCATAAAAGATTTAAAAGATTCTTTATCTTCAAAATCTTCAGGGCTTTCCAACAAAGTTTTGATAGTTATCATATCCGTTTGTATAATGCAATGCTTTTGCGTTTTCTATATTATCATATTCACCAACTAAATGATTATATTCTAATGGAATGCTTCCATACGATGATGTCCATTCAAATTGATGCAAAGACAAAGGGTGTATACTATTTACATATTCACTTGTCAATTTTTTACAGTCTTGATGAGAATTATTAAACATCATAAGAGAAGACCAATTCTTTTTTGAGTATTTAAATTGAGTCAAATCTCCCCATTTTTTTTCTCGCTTTGGTTCATAATTATGTTGGCAAACCATAACTGATTTTGATGTATCAATAAACTGTATCAATTCCATAGGGTCTACTTTCCAAATAAAATCATCGTCCATAAAAACAGACCAACCTACAAAATTTGACAAACAAGGAACCAAAAATCTACACACTGAAAATTCAGTCGAGTCTTTTGGAGAACGTTCTCTATACCAAATAGACGAATCTAATATAGATGAACCAATAGGAGCGGATCTACAATTAAATTTTCTTAAACTTTTTATGCAATTATCATAAACCCATTCTCTTTTTCTATCATAACCTACGAAAACCAGTATCTCGACCTCCTGTTTCATTAATGTTTATATTGAAAAATTCACCATCATAGATTTCATTTTTAAATTTGAATATACCTCTACCATGAAATCTGTTTTTTTGCCAATGTCCTTTATAACTTGCATTTTTGAAAGTTGCCTCTGCGTATCCATGAATATGACCATCTTTAAACTCACCATCTACATATTCATCTCCGTGATAAAAAATTCCATTACCGTGAAAATACCCATTGAGAAATTCACCTTCATAATATCTACTTTTAGAAAATACTAATTTACCAAATCCATAATAATTTTCATTTTCATCAAAATTACCCTCATAAAACGTACCGTCTGGCCATATTTCTTTATCATGTTCTTTACAAAAACCATGACGATCAAAATTTTCAGACAAAGGATAAGACCAATTTCCTTCGCCTGTTATCCAATAATCATCACCTTTTAATCCGACTGGACCAATTCCCATTTTGCCAAAGTATATATTTCCATTCCATAATTTAAAACATCCCATACCAAAAGCACGATCATTTTCAAATTCTCCTGCATATGTCGCACCAGATGGCCACTTATAAATTCCTATACCATCATAAGCATTATCTGTATACTCACGAGCCGTTTTTCTTACCCAATCTGTACCTGAACCCTGTATCTTTAATCCAATGCCTGTTGCTTTATTGTTTTCAAATTCACCAACAAACTTCTGATTCCATAATTCTATATCATAAAAACCTATGCCATGTTCTAAATTATCTTTCATCTCACCAAAGTATTTTCTACCTCCCTTTATAGCACTATATGTCTCATTCATAATATTTTTTCACCCTATTGCATGTATGTGCCAAATCCCATATTTCTTTGTTCACATTAGAAAATTGATTATTTTGCACATCATCTAATAATTTCATGGTTCTGACAAATTCTAATAATTTATTTTCTGATTGTTCTTTATTTAAAATAACATTATTAAATTCTTTCACATCATCGTGTTCTTTTTCAATACCCATAAACTTGATAATTTTTATTTTTTTAGGCAATTCAATTTTCCAATTTTTTCGAATCTCATAAGGAAATATATTCGATCTCAAATGATACGGCCAATTTAGATAATAAGGAACCACTGGTACATTATTTTTTCTTGCATATTGAATCACATTGTCTAGTTTATTAACATTCATAATGCTAACCAAACAACAAAACTTAACGAAAAACTCTGTTTTTAAAAACTTTTTGATATTTTTATCTATGACTTCCCATGAAACACCATAACGCATCACTTCTGCCAATTTACCAATACTATCGATGCTTATATCTAAAAACACATTATGTTTACTTAAAAGATTCAATAGTTTTTTTGATGGGAATATTGAACCATTGGTAGTTATTTTTATCTGTAATTGTTGAGAAATTCTACTTAAAAACCATTCAAACGTAGGACTTAAAAAAGGTTCACCTCCAACAACAGATAGTCTTTTCAAATTTGACAGATCTGTATTCTCTATCAATCTCTTAAATTTATCTCTGTAATTATCATTTTTCAATGGCTCATAATGATCTTTTTCAAATTCTTTAAGTGAAGAAACATCGACTTTATCCCATGTCGAACTTATACCAGGTCTACAACTTCTACACATGAAATTACAAGAAAAATCAAAAGCAATCTCCAAATCTTCTAAATTATTTCCTGTGTTTAATAAGTTATAATATTCTCTTTTGCTTTTATATCCAGTATTTTCTGCTATCCAACAATTTTCACATCCAGTATATTTAACACCTTCATTTAATGTTTCTCTTAAATCGAACCATCTATATGATGAATGAATATTGTTTAACGTGTTTACTGTGTTTAAATTTACATCATCCCAATGAGGGTTTGGATTATTATTGAAGTGACAACATGGGGTTATTTTACCCTCAGGTTGAGTTATTGCGATATGATTGTTTTGATAATTACAGACTAACTTTTCCATGTCTCATTTGTAGATTCTCTACCCAAACACTGATTATTTTCAAATATGTCATCAGTATCATAACCATCTACAATTAGAGTGTTACTATATTCTAGATAATATGGAGTATCTTTAAAATCAAATTGATCAGTCTGTGTCATCATTACTGGAGGTATGCACTCAGTTGAACCATAAATGTTCCACACATTTTTTGCACCTGTATTTTTCATCATATTCATTTGATGTTTTGTCACAGGCGCAGAACCTGTTGACAAATTTCTTAAAAATGACAAATTAGGCTTACCATGTCTTATCATAGTATCCATAGTTCTAATTGCCATTGTCAAGATCGTAGGTCTTATTTCTTCAACCTGCTTCCAAAATTTCAATGGTTCAAAATTAATATTGATAATTTCACATCCAGATAATTGAGCAGGAAAATGACAAAAGGCCCAATGGGCTACTGTCCAAGAAGGGAATGGGTTTAAAATAATATCTTTTGAAGTTAACTCCCACTTATTACATAAAAATTGTGCTGGTTTGTAAAAGTCTGTTTCATCATGTGTTACGATTTTTTGATCACCTGTTGTTCCACTTGTAAATATTGAAATTTTCATAATTAAGCAGGATAAGTCTCCACTTCAATGTTTTTAAGAGATTTTAAAGATGGAAATACAAAATCAGAATCTTTATGATGCTCTCTGCGATCTCTTGTTTTATCAGCAACACCCACACCCATTAGTAATATTGGTGCATCTCCAAGAATATCTGTTATAGATTCGGAGTCCATGCACTTACAACATCCAGTAGAATATCCTAATTGCGTTGCAATCACATTTACATATCCTGCAGATATACCAATAGCCATGGCTCTGTCTTCATCATAATTATCATTTTCTTCTCGAATTTGAGTAGGATTATTTTTCGTATAAGCCAATAGCATTTGACCTAAAACTTGTGAATTCGTGTACCAATCACCTTCACCGTTACCCTCTTCATAATGCGAAATACCCTCTTCGGATAGTTTTTTAGGACTCTTATTGGCATCAAAATTTTTATAAATTGGTCCAAATCCTCTGGTATTTTCGTGTATTTTTTCAATTATTTCTCTATCTTCAATTACATGTAATTTAAAAAAATTCATGTTTTGTTTTGAAGGTGAATTTGTTGCCGCCTCAATAATCAGTTTCTTATCATCTTCTGAAATCTGTTCATTCAAATTCCAATTTCTTTGGCATTTCTGCGACTCATGTATTGTTTCTTTTATCATTTTTCTGAATGAACCGTGCATATAAACTCCTATAAAACCTTTACACCGGTTTTTGTTTCGAATTGTTTGGCCTCTGTTTTATTATTTATAATGGGTTGTCCCTTAACATTGAGTGATGTATTAAGCAACATAGGACATCCTGTTTCTTTTTTCCACTCTTGTAATAATGTTCTGTGTGGTTCTTCTGTAATCTCTTGAAGTCTTGAAGTTCCATCGAGATGGACTATACCTGGATATTTTTCAATTGTTTCTTGTTTTGCTTTGCGAATTGTATTCATAAAAGGTGACGGTATTCCGCTCTCAAAATATGTATCAGCATCTTCTTTAAGAATCATAGGTGCAAAAGGCCTAAACTCTTCTCGTCCCTTTACTTTATTTACTCTATCTTTTATATCTAACAAAGATGGATCTGCAAGAAACGATCTATTGCCTAATGCTCTCGGTCCAAACTCCGCACGACCTTTAGCAACACCTACCATGCAATTTCTCTTCAACTCTTGTATGATCTCTGTTACAGGATATTCACCAGATATTTCATATCCAAGATATGCATTTGCAGGAATCTTTCTGTCAATCACGCAACCAATTGCAGAACCACCATCACCAGGGTTACATGGTATGAACGTATTGAACTTGGTGAGAAAACGATTTGCCGAGACATTCAACGCACAACCACCAACAAATACAAGATTATCATCCTCTATTTCATTGATAATCTTCTTAAACTCTTCTTCGTAAATTTGTTGTGCGATTGATGCTATCTCAAACTTGTCAAAATTTATATTTATTCCTGTATGAAAATTTACATCATTGTCCCACAACTCTTTAACGATATTGTAATTTTCAATCTTATGTTTCTTTACTGCTGAAGCACCCATGAGAATATATTCTTCTTCATTGGGTTTCCATTCAGCCGCCTGTGTCATTGCAGAATAGAATAGACCAATTGACTTTGGATATCTCCATGATTTTTGTTTCGTAAAATTACCATCGATGACTTTCCATTGTGTAAGAGTATCCCATTCACCAATGGCATCAATAACTAAAACAGTACAATCTAAGAAAGGAGAAGTCC
>MDTE01205247.1_pt1 | contig 17592 bp, 19 predicted proteins | sample 811231 | NCBI WGS metagenome assembly MDTE01 (sample SAMN05326651, study PRJNA326480) | marine metagenome | isolation source: seawater | place: Indian Ocean: Red Sea | collected 2010
CGACTTCCGCGCCCTCGACACACTAGGTGAGATCGCGGTGGTCACGATCGCCGGCGTGTCCGTCCTGGCCCTGTATGCGATCGCCGGGAGCGATACCGAGGATCAATCGACCACTAGCGACGCGGAAAAGACGTCATGAACTCGTTGATCCTGCGAACCGCAACCCCGCTGCTTTCGGGGCTGATGCTCCTATTCTCGATCTATGTGCTGCTTCGCGGCCATAACGAACCCGGCGGCGGCTTCATTGGCGGACTGATCGGCGCATCGGCCTTTGCGATCTACGCCATCGCCGAGGGGCTGGCCGCAGCGCGGCGCGCACTCGTGGTCCAGCCGATCGCGATTGCCGGCACCGGCCTGCTGCTGGCCGCACTCAGCGGTGTGGCGTCGATCCTGTTTGGTGATGCATTCCTGACGGGCCAGTGGTGGTTTCCCTCTTTCGCCCCGGACATGAAATACGCCTCCACAGTTGTGCTGTTCGACATCGGCGTTTACCTGGTCGTTGTCGGCGCAATCGCCGGTATCGCCTTCGCCCTCGAGGGACGTGAATAGTGGAAACGATTCTCGTCATCCTCGTCGGCCTCCTGTTCGCAATCAGCGTCTACCTGTTGCTGTCGGGCTCACTGATCAGGTTGATCCTTGGCGTATTCGTTTTGGGCAACGCGACGCATCTGCTGATTTTCGCCTCCGGACGCCTGACGCGAGAGAGTCCGCCGCTGATCGACAAGGGACTGAAGGTCGCCGAAGCCGGCATCGCCAACCCGTTGCCCCAGGCGTTGATCCTGACAGCCATCGTGATCAGCTTCTCGCTATTCGCCTTTCTGCTGGTTTTGTCGCGTCGGGCCTACCGGACCCTCGACACCGTCAATACCGACGAGATGCGTATCGCCGAACCGGTATTGGACACGCCACCGATGCGAGGTCGCGATGTCTGAGATGGCAGCATGGCTCGTCGTCTGGCCGATCGCAATTCCGCTGATCGGTGCCTCGCTCGCGATCGCCCTCTGGGGACGTCCGAACGCGCAGAGCGCGATCGGGCTGATTACGATTACCCTTCAGCTAGTGGCGAGTTTGGTCCTCCTCGACCATGTCTGGACGAACGGGCCGGTCGCTATGTCCATGGGCGGATGGCCCGCACCGTTCGGGATCGCGATGGTCGCCGATACGCTGGGGTCAGCGCTTACCGCTGCCGCCAGCGCCGTCGCCCTAATAATCTTGGTTTATGGCCTTGGCGCCACCCACATCGAGCACCGCCGCGCCGGCATTATTCCGCTGCTGCTGGCGCTGGTGATGGGCGTCGCGGGCGCCTTCCTGACCGCCGACATATTCAACCTCTATGTCTGGTTCGAGATCACGCTGATTTCGTCGTTCGGACTGATGGTCCTGGGCGGGCGCCGCGAACAGATCGACGGTGCAGTGAAGTACGCCTTCCTCAACCTGCTAGCGACAACACTCCTGCTCATCGCCATCGCGCTGCTCTACGGCATGACCGGTACGCTAAGCATAGCCGACCTGCCGGGCAAGGTCGCGGCCCTACCGGCCGACGCGCCGGTCGAAACCGTCGTGCTTCTCTTCCTTGTCTCGCTGGGCATGAAGTCAGCGTTGTTTCCCCTGCACTTCTGGCTACCCGCGGCCTATCACACGCCGCTGCCAACCGTCTCGGCGATCTTCGCGGCCTTGTTGACCAAGGTGGGCGTTTACTCACTGGTGCGCGTGTTCATGATCGTGTTCCCCGACGGGGGAGAAATTGCTCGAGAGGCGATGATCTGGGTCGCCGTCGCGACCATGGTCGTCGGCGCACTGGGTGCGCTGGCCGAAACCGATATCCGCCGGGTCGTTTCCTATACCGTCATCAGCGGCGTCGGGGTCATGGTCGGTGGGCTGGCCATCGGCACCGAACTCGCGCTGCTCGGTACAATCTTCTACGTCATCCACTCGATCATCATATCTGCTGCATTGTTCATGGCGGCGGGCATGGTAGTACGGGCATCGGGCGGCACCCTGATCAGCGACATCGCGGGACTTTATAAAGGTGCGCCATTTCTCGCCGTGGCATTTCTGGTTTGCGGGTTGTCGCTCGCCGGCGTACCGCCAATGGCGGGCTTCTGGCCCAAGGTGTATCTGGTCCAAGCGGGCATGGCGGCGGACGAGTATGCCATCGTCGCCGGCGTGCTCGTCTCCGGCTTCCTCACCCTGATACTGGTCGGGCGGATATTCGCGCTGGCTTTCTGGCGCGAGGCGACTGACCGGACGCCGCCCGGTGCTTCGGGTCGCCCCGGCAACGGCACCGCCTTGATGAAGAGTGCCATTGGCGCGTTGGCGGCACTAACTTTCGTCATCGGCGTCTACTCCGCACCGCTTGCCGGCGTGTCCGAGCGCGCGGCCGCAGAACTCCTGGCGCCTGATGCCTACATCGAGGCAGTGCTCGGAAATTCTTCGCGGACTGCTGCAATCGTCACGGACAGCATGGAGGTGCAGCAATGAACCTGCTGGCCATCAACATGGTACTTGCGCTGATCTGGGGCGTTGTCACCAACAGCTTCTCACCGAGCAACCTGCTCTTTGGTTTTGTTCTCGCGTTCCTGTCCCTTTGGCTCGTGCGCGAGCAGTTCAACCAACGCAATTTCTACCGCCCCTTCCGCATCCTTAGGCTGGCCGCGCTGTTCGTCTACGAGCTGGCGCTCTCGGGCTTTCGGGTCGCGCGCGACACGCTCTCGCCACGTATGGAGTTCCGACCGGCCATCGTCGCCTTTCCGCTGGAGATCGAAAGCCCTATCGGCATCATGTTGCTCGCCAACCTGATCACTCTCACCCCCGGCACCCTCAGCGTCGATGTCTCGACGGACCGGTCGACCCTTTACATTCACGCGATGGACGTCGACGACGCGGACGAACTTCGAGCGGACATCCGCAACGGGTTCGAGCGCCGGATCCGCGAGGCGCTGGAGTAGTTCCATGGAAGAATTCGCCGCACGCTTCCTCGACGGGTCTATCCTCTTCGCCTACGGCGCGATGATCGTTTCCTTCGCATTGACCGTATATCGCCTGCTGCGCGGACCGACCCCGGCCGACCGGGTGGTGGCCCTCGACATGCTGGCCTTGCTCGGGATCGGATTCATCGGCCTCTTCTCGATTTCCACCGGGGAGTATGCCTTCCTCGACGTGGCAATCGCGCTCGCGCTGGTCGGCTTCCTCGCGACCGTCGCCTTCGCCCGCTACGTCTATCGCATCGCACTCGACGAGCACCACAAGCACCCCCCCGCTAGCGCAGGAGACGATAAATGATCGATCTTCTCGCCGGCGTCTTCATCTTGATCGGTGCCGCTTTCTCCTTGATCGCCGGTATCGGGCTCTTTCGGCTGCCGGATATCTTCGTGCGCATGCATGCCGCGACGAAAGCCGGCACCCTCGGGGCGGGGCTCGTGCTGCTGGCAATCGCGATCACTTCCCAAGACGCCGGCGTCATCACCCGTGCAATCGCGGGCCTGGGCTTCCTCTTGCTCACGGCCCCCGTCGCCGCACACCTGCTCGGTCGTGCCGCGTATCTTGCACAGGCGGAACTCTGGTCGGAAACCAGCATCGATGAACTCGCGGGCAAGTACGACGCCGACGGGCGGCGGCTGGCGGGAACGCCGGCGGCCGATCTCCAGTCCGGCAAACGCGACGTATCGAACCCCGGTTGACCCGCTTGCGGGCTATACTCTCCCGCATGCCACCGACTAGCATCATCACCATTATGTTTGCCGCCCATGTCGCGAGCATGACCGGGTTCGCTGCCTTCCCTGCCTTGCTGTTGCCGCTTCAGGCGGAATGGAACCTCGACAACACGCAAGCCGGCTGGATTGGCGGGATCTACTTCGCCGGCTATGTGTTAGCGGTGGCGATCATCGTCCCATGGACCGACCGAATCGATTCGCGCCGCATCTACCTCGCCTGCCTGATGCTATCGGCCATCGGGCTCACCGGCTTCGCGATGCTGGCCGATGGCTTCTGGTCAGCGATGACGTGGAATGCGATTCAGGGTGCTGGCGTGGGCGGGACATACATGACCGGTCTAAAGGTGCTGACCGACAGGCTGCCGTCGCCCCTACCGTCCCGGGGCATCGCGATCTACACAGCCGGTTTCTCCGTCGGGGTCGGTACCTCATTCGCGATGAACGGCGTGATCGGTGCCCTGTTAGGGTGGCCGTGGGCATTCGGGATCGCAGCACTCGGTCCCCTTGCCGCTGCATTCATTGTCGGCGTGTGCATATCCAAGCGCGCGACGCTCCCGGAGGAGCGACCACCGACGCGTGCGTTCGATTTCAGGCCCGTGCTTCGCAATCGGAGGGCCATGGGATACGTCCTCGGTTATGCTGGCCATTCTTGGGAACTATTCGCGTTGCGCGGATGGATCGTCGCCTTCCTGGTTTTCGCCGGCGAGAAAAGCGGTGGCGCAGCGAATGCCGAGGCCGCCCTCATCGCCGCAGTCGCCAATCTGGCCGCCGTCGCGGCGAGCCTCATCGGTAACGAATTGTGCGAACTCTACGGACGACGGCGCATAACGCGCATAGCGATGCTAGCATCGTTTGCAGTCGCCCTGCTGATAGGCATAAGCCCCGGGCTACCCTTCCCGGTCGTGGTCATCCTCTTCTTCGTATACAGTGGCCTTGTCATGGGAGATTCCGGATCCCTGACCGCGGGCGCCACACAGTCCGCGGCGCCCGGATATCGCGGCCTCACCCTCGCGGTACACTCGCTATTCGGTTTTGCCGCCGGTTTCCTCGGCCCGCTCGCGGTGGGCCTGATACTCGACGCGGCAGGAGGTCAAGCTTCCTCGACCGCATGGTTTCTGGGGTTTACCACGATCGGCCTTGGTTCGCTCGCAGGCGCAGTCGGCATGTCCATCGTCGGGCGCCAGCTGCGCAATGCCTGAAAGAATTCAGCTGCATGTCTTGTCCCGCTTGCGCACCGAGATTAATTTCATCGCATCCCCGAGCCCAACAAGGATCAACGTCATGGAAATGTCCGGCGAATACAAAATCAATGCGTCCCGCGAAAAGGTCTGGGCGGGGCTAAACGATCCCGAAACCCTAAAGCGATCCATCCCAGGTTGCGAAGAGATCGAGCAGACATCAGACACGTCCTTTTCCGCCAAGGTCACTGCCAAGGTCGGGCCCGTGAAAGCAAAGTTCGCCGGCGACGTCGAACTCTCCGACATCGACGCGCCGAACGGATATCGAATTTCCGGCGAAGGCAAGGGCGGCGCGGCCGGTTTCGCAAAAGGTGGAGCAAACGTAAAGCTTGAGGAGGATGGGGACGGCACGCTACTTAAGTATGAAGTCGACGCTCAGGTCGGCGGTAAACTGGCACAGCTCGGAGCGCGCCTGATTGACGGTACTGCCAAGAAGATGGCATCCCAGTTCTTTGAGAATTTCGCCGAGGCCGTGACCGACGACGACCCGGTCGGGGACCCGACAGAAAAGGGCACACCGGCGGCCGCGTTAACCACCCATGCCTCCAATGCCGGCCAGATCACCGCGATGTCTCAGGTTGGTGCCGGGACATGGGTCGTGAGTGTATTACTCGCCGCCGGATTGCTTTATGCGTTATTTGGCTGATTGCAAAGGGGGTTTCTTTGCATATTCTGCCGATTTTGATGTCCAGTGCCTTGACGACAGCGCCCCTGCGGCAGAAACTCTGTACAAGTAATTAAAGGATTGTCTTGCGCACTACCGTGGGGCGATTTAGCGGGGCGACCCGAAATCAGGGAGGAATGTAATGCCCACCGTATCGATGGCGGTGAACGGAAAGTCTGTCTCGGCAGATGTCGAGCCTCGGACCCTACTCGTTCAGTATCTTCGCGAACATCTCGGACTAACCGGGACCCATGTCGGTTGCGATACCAGCCAGTGTGGCGCCTGCGTAGTTCACGTGAATGGTGAATCCTTGAAGTCCTGTACCATGCTCGCGGCTCAGGCCGAGGGTGCGGACGTGACCACGATCGAGGGGCTCGCCAATGGCGATGAATTGCACCCGATGCAAGAAGCCTTTCGCGAGAACCATGGTCTACAGTGCGGCTTCTGCACGCCGGGCATGGTGATGAGCGCGTTGGACCTGGTCCAGAAGAACTCCGATCCGAGCGAACAAGATGTCCGCGAATGGCTGGAGGGTAACCTCTGCCGCTGCACCGGCTACCACAATATCGTTAAGTCGATTCTTGCCGGCGCCAAAGCCCTGAAGGGTTAGCGCTATGACCGGTACGGGAATTGGCGCGTCCATCAAGCGGGTCGAGGACCAGCGTTTCCTCACCGGCAATGGAAGCTATACCGACGACATCAACCGACCGGGACAGGCCTTTGCATGGATTCTGCGATCGCCCCATGCCCATGCGACAATTAATTCCGTCGACACGTCCGGGGCTGAAGCAACTCCGGGAGTGATCGCGGTTCTGACCGGTGCGGACATGGCAGCGGACGGCGTCGGCGGCCTCCCCTGCGGCTGGCAGATTCACAACAAGGACGGCTCGCCGATGGCGGAGCCTGCCCATCCGCCGCTGGCGGTCTCCAAGGTACGTTATGTGGGCGATCAGGTGGCAATTGTCATAGCAGAAACTCGTGACGTCGCGCGCGACGCTGCCGAACTGATCGAGGTGGACTACGGCTTGTTGCCCGCGGTCGTAGATATGGATTCGGCGCTGGCTGACGGAACGCTAGTGCATGATGATGTGCCGAACAACCGCTGCTTCGACTGGGAAATCGGCGAGAAAGACACAGTCGACGCGGCCTTCGCCGATGCACAGCATGTCGTGTCGATCGACCTGGTGAACAACCGGCTCATTCCCAACGCCATGGAGCCCCGCGCCGCGATCGCGGAGTTCGACCGCTCGACAGGCCAGTACACGCTTCACACGACAACTCAGAACCCGCACGTCATCCGTCTGCTGATGGGCGCCTTCGTGTTACAGATTCCCGAGCACAAGCTGCGCATCGTGGCGCCCGATGTCGGTGGCGGTTTCGGCTCCAAGATTTTCCACTATGCCGAGGAAGCCATTCTGACCTGGGCCGCCGCCAAGGTGCATGTGCCAATCAAGTGGACGGCCGAACGGTCTGAGTCCTTTGCGACCGACGCCCATGGCCGCGATCACGAAACCCATGCGGAGCTGGCGCTTGACGCGGATGGAAACTTCTTGGGCCTACGGGTTGAGACGAAGGCCAATGTGGGTTCCTATCTCTCGACCTTCGGCTCGAGTGTCCCAACCTACCTGTACGCAACCCTGCTCGCGGGCGTATACACGACCCCCGCGATCTACGCCGAAGTGCAGACGGTCTTTACCAACACCGCTCCCGTCGACGCCTATCGCGGCGCCGGCCGCCCGGAATGCACCTATCTACTAGAACGGCTGGTCACCAAGGCTGCCCGTCAACTCGGAATGGACCCGGCCGAACTGCGCAAGCAGAACATGATTCAGTCAGACCAGTATCCCTATCAGACGCCGGTCGCACTGCAATATGACTGCGGCGACACGCCGGCCTCGTTTGAAAGCGCGCTCAAGGTCGCCGACTATCTAGGGTTCGAGAAGCGCCGCGCCGCTGCCGAGAAGACCGGCAAGCTGCGCGGAATCGGCATCTCGACCTATGTCGAGGCCTGCGGGATCGCCCCGTCGGCCGTCGCCGGCGCACTGGGTGCACGTGCGGGGCTCTATGAATCAGCGCAGGTTCGGGTGCACCCGACCGGTTCCGTGACGGTCTATACAGGCACCCACAATCACGGACAGGGCCACGAGACGACATTCGCCCAACTGGTATCGGAATCCTTCGGCATTCCGGCGGACCAGGTCGAGATCAGCCATGGCGATACCGACCAGGTCCAATTCGGCATGGGCACCTACGGGTCGCGCTCCCTCGCCGTGGGCGGGCCGGCAATCCTCAAGGCGTGCAACAAGGTCATCGACAAGGCCAAGAAGATTGCCGCGCATATCATGGAAGCCGACGTCTCCGATATCGAGTTTGCCGACGGCAAGTTCACCGTGGCCGGTACCGACAAGGAAATGGCCTTCGGTGAAGTCTCGCTGGCCGCCTATGTGCCGCACAATTACCCGATCGAGGAGATCGAACCAGGGCTGGACGAAAACGCCTTCTACGATCCGCTGAACTTCAGCTTCCCCGGCGGCGCGCATATCTGCGAGGTCGAGGTCGATCCCGAGACCGGCAATGTAGAGATCATAAATTTCACCGCGGTCGACGATGTCGGGCGCGTGGTCAATCCCATGATCGTCGAGGGCCAAGTGCATGGCGGCCTTGCTCAGGGCGTGGGACAGGCTCTCCTCGAGGGTTGTGTCTATGATGATGATGGCCAGCTTCTCACGGGCTCTTACATGGACTACACCATGCCGCGCGCCGACAACCTCCCGAGCTTCTCGGTGGCAACCCAGAGCGTCATGGGAGCATCGAACCCGCTCGAAGTGAAGGGCGTGGGCGAAGTTGGGGCAATCGGTTCTCCGCCCGCGGTGGTCAACGCCATTCTCGACGCATTGGCGGGGCTTGGCGTCGAAGACATTTCAATGCCTGCGACACCCCAGAGGGTGTGGCAGACCATCCAGGATTCCAGTGTCCGCCAGGCGGCGGAATAACGTCTGGCGAGGGAGGTAGACGATGTACGAATTCAATTACCAGAAGGCGGGTTCCGCCGACGATGCGGCAAGCGCTGTGAGTTCCGCCGAGGACGGCCGGTTCCTCGCCGGGGGGATGACTCTCATCCCGACCCTCAAGCAGCGTCTGGCCCAGCCGTCGGATCTCGTAGATCTAGCTGGACTCGGCGACCTTGTCGGCATCGAGGATGGCGGCAATTCCGTCACCATCAAGGCCATGACCCGGCATGTCGACGTGGCGAACAGCGACGTCGTCAAATCGAAGATCCCCGCGCTCGCAAGCCTTGCTGATAATATCGGCGATCCGCAGGTCCGTAACCGCGGTACGATCGGCGGTTCCCTAGCCAACAACGATCCGGCCGCCGACTATCCGGCCGCCGTTCTTGGCTTGAATGCGATCGTCATTACGAACCAGCGTGAAATCGCCGCGGAAGACTATTTCGACGGCATGTTCACGACAGCCCTCGAAGAGGGTGAACTGATCACGGCTGTACGCTTCCCGGTTCCCGATAAGGCCGCCTATAAAAAGTTCCCGAACCCAGCGTCGCGTTATGCGCTGGTTGGCGTGATGGTGGCGCAAACCGACGGCGAGACCCGCGTCGCCGTGACCGGCGCCGGACAGGATGGCGTATTCCGCGCCGGCGATATCGAGAGCGCCCTTTCCGGAAACTGGAGCGCGGAAGCCGCCAAGGGCGTAACGATGTCGGACGACGGGTTGAACTCCGATATCCATGCTTCGGCCGAATACCGCGCCCACCTGATCTCGGTCATGGCGAGCCGCGCGGTTGATGCCGCCGGCTGAGCCCCGCCGAAAAGACTTCCAGTGACACGGCCGGGGCTTTGCTCCGGCCGTCTCTCTTGGTCCTGTTGGCCATGAAACGCGCCTGCGCTATATCAATCGCAAGGGGGGCTCCCCCGCCTAAACTGGTCCTTGTCAGCCCCACGCCACCGTCGAAAATGGAATCAGTCATTTGAACCGAATTCCCGAGAATGTCGAAAACACCCTAGCGCTCCTGTCCGAGGGCAACTACGTGTCGGATCGCAGTCTGTCGACCGCCGTACACCTTGCCCTTTCCCTCGGACGCCCCCTGTTCCTCGAAGGCGAGGCAGGCGTCGGCAAAACAGAGATTGCCAAGGTACTGGCCGATACACTCGGACGGCGCCTCGTCCGCCTGCAGTGCTATGAGGGGCTCGACGTTGCCTCCGCGGTCTACGAGTGGAACTACGCTGCGCAGATGATCGAAATTCGCCTCGCCGAGGTGGAAGGCGCGCCCGATCGCGAACGTCTCGGCAGCGACATCTTTGCCAACAAGTTCCTAATCCACCGCCCCCTACTTCAGGCTCTGGATCCGTCCACGGACGGACCCCCTGTCCTTTTGATCGATGAACTCGACCGCACCGACGAGGCTTTTGAGGCCTACCTACTTGAGGTCCTCTCGGACTTCCAGATTACGATTCCGGAAATCGGCACCATCCGTGCGGAAGAACCGCCAATTGTGATTATCACCTCAAACCGGACGCGGGAGATCCATGACGCTCTAAAGCGACGCTGTTTCTACTATTGGGTCGACTACCCCGACGCGGAGTGCGAACTCGAAATTCTGAGCATCAAGGCCCCACAGGCCGATGCGCGTTTGTCGCGACAAGTGGTCAACTTCGTTCAGCGCCTACGTGCGACGGATCTATTCAAGGTACCTGGCATCGCCGAGACCATCGACTGGGCGTCCGCGCTCCACCAGCTCGACATCATCGAACTTACCCCGGACGCGATCGACGACACGCTCGGTGTACTACTGAAATATCAGGACGACATAGCAAAGATCCGGGGCAGTGAAGCGGCTAAGATCCTCGACGAGGTCAAGAGCGAGGTCGCCCTCGCTCAGGCAGTAAATTAGGCAGCCCGTGTCTGAAAAGGCGATCCCCGACGAGGCGCGCCCGGCGCTCCGGGCTAGGGCGAAGCTCGACGATATCTCCGAAACCGGAGTCGACGGGCCCGGAAAGATCGCGAATAACATCATGCATTTCGCACGCGTGCTGCGTGCGGCGGGTCTCCCTGCAGGGCCGGGCAAGGTGATCGAGGCCATCGGTGCCGTCGAGATTGTTGGACTCGACAATCGCGAAGATTTCTATTGGGCCCTACACGCAGTCTTCGTGAACCGGCGCGACCAGCGCGAAATCTTCGATCAGGCCTTCCACATCTTCTGGCGTAACCCCAAGCTCCTAGAACGAATGGCATCGCTTGTCCTGCCTTCCTTCGTCGATTCGGAGGCCCAGCAGAACGCAGAGGAAATGAATCGGCGCCTGGCTGAGGCCCTGAAGCAGGAGCAAATGGAGATTCCCAGCGAGGGTGACGGCGGACAGGATGACGAAGAGCCGGAGATCACCGTCGATGCCGTGATGACCTTTTCCGCCAACGAGGTGTTGCAGCAGACCGATTTCGAGAAAATGTCGAACGAGGAGCTAGAGGCGGCCAAGCGTGCCATCGCACGGATGCGCTTACCCATCATGGAGGTACCGACCAGGCGTTTCCGACGCGACACGCGAGGGAATCGCATCGACATGCGCGCGACGCTGCGCGCGGCCCTGCGTGGCGGCGGCACGTCAATTCCGCTGCAGTACCGCAAGCGCAAGCGCCGTCACCCGCCCCTCGCCGTGCTTTGCGATATCTCGGGCTCGATGAGCCGATACTCGCGCATGATCTTGCATTTCATGCACGCCGTAACAAACGACCGTGACCGGGTGCACACCTTCCTGTTTGGCACCCGGCTCACCAACGTCACCCGGCAGCTTCGCTTCAAAGACGTCGACGAGGCGCTTGATCGGGTGGCCGAGGCGGTGGATGACTGGTCCGGCGGGACCCGGATCGGTCGCACACTGCATGACTTCAATACCAACTGGTCGCGTCGGGTGCTCGGCCAGGGTGCGATTGTTCTGTTGATCACCGACGGCCTGGACCGCGACGCAGCGGATGGGCTCGAAAAGGAAATCGAGCGCCTCCACATGTCCTGCCGTCGCTTGATCTGGTTGAACCCACTCCTACGTTATGATCGGTACGAGCCCAAGTCCCTGGGCGCCCGGGCGATGCTTCCGCACACGGACGAGTTCCGCTCGATCCATAATCTGGAAAGCCTAGAGCAGCTCGCGGAAACCTTGTCCCGGGACGACGGGCATGGGACGTTTTTAACGATATCCAGCGAGGAGGCAGCACAATGAGTAAATGGACCATTGACCTTCAGACTGTCGACCATGACGACGTCGTCGAGAAGGCTGCCGCTTGGCGCGGGTCCGGTAAGAAAGTTGCAATTGCCACCGTGGTCACGACCTGGGGTTCCTCACCGCGACCGGTGGGAAGCCAGCTGGCGGTCGACGAGGACGGCAACATGACCGGCTCGGTCTCGGGCGGATGCATCGAGAGCGCCGTCGTACATGAGGCCCACCGAGTCATGGCGGATGGCAAGCCCCGGCTGCTCGATTTTGGGGTCTCTAACGAAATGGCCTGGGAAGTCGGCCTCGCCTGTGGCGGCAAGGTCGAGGTCTGGGTCGAGCGACTGGACTGACCGGGATGCGACCCGAAACACTGACATCGCTGCTTGCCGCCCGTGCAGGTAAGCAAGCTGTAGCGCTCGTATCGCATCTCGATAGCGGCGCACAAACCCTTGTTTTCTACGACCGGACCGAGGGGCAACTTGATCTTGACGAAGAGATTCTCACAGCCGCGCGTGATGCACTTCGTGACGACAAGAGCGGGCGGCTGCGTACCGGCGACACCCCGCTCTTCGTGCAAGTTTTCAACCCACCCAAGCGGATGATTATCGTCGGTGCGGTACATATAGCCCAGCCTCTAGTAACGCTGGCCCAGACATCCGGCTATGAGGTCGTCATCGTGGATCCGCGGGGCGCCTTTGCAACTCGTGATCGCTTCCCGGGCGTTACCCTGAGCGAGGACTGGCCCGACGACGCGTTGAAAGAAATCGGCGTCGACAACCGCACAGCGATCGTCACACTGACCCACGATCCCAAGCTGGATGACCCTGCGCTACATATTGCGCTTCGGTCCGAGGCTTTCTATGTCGGCTCGCTCGGCAGCAAGCGCACCCATGCCGGGCGCGTGGAACGGCTGACCGCGGCAGGCTACACCGAGATCGAGATTAGGCGCATCCACGCGCCGGTGGGGCTCGCCATCAACGCCAAGAGCCCCGCAGAAATCGCTATCTCCGTTATGGCGCAGATCACACAGGTCCTGCACGGCAAATGAAGTTCGGCCCTGTCCCCCTGTCGCAGGCCGAGGACGCCATGCTAGTGCACGGGCAGACCTTCGGTGAACGTCGCTTCCGAAAAGGTCACGTCCTAAATGCTTCGGACGTAGCGTATCTTTCCGCCGCGGGCATTAAAGAAGTTACCGTCGCGATCTTTGAGGCCGACGACATCGACGAGAATGCTGCCGCGTTGCGCCTAGCGACGGCGGCGAGCGGTGCAGGAATTCGTGTGGGTGTCCAGGGGACCGGTCGGGTGAACCTCTTTGCGAAACATGCCGGGCTTGCCATGCTCGCCGCTGAGACAGTAGACCGAATCAATTGCATTGATGAGGGCATCACGATCTCGACATTACACCCCCTTGACCGGGTCGAGGAGGACCAACTCCTCGCTACGATCAAGATCATTCCCTTCGCCGTCAGTGAGGCATCCCTGACTGACGCAGAGGTCGCCGCCGCCGTAGAGCCTATATCTGTACGTCCCTACCGAGCACGGCAGATCGGCCTCATCCAAACTAACCTGCCCGGGCTGCCCGAGAAAATACTAGTTAAGACCGAAGGGGTCATTCGTGCCCGCGTTGAAGCTCTTGGCTGCACTCTTGCCGCTCCATTCACGGTCGATCATGATGAGATTGCGATCGAAGCGGCACTGCATCGCCTTACCGGCGGCGGGGCGGAACTGGTTCTCGTCGTCGGTGCATCGGCGACCACGGACCGGCGCGATGTGATCCCCGCTGCAATCGTCCGTGCGGGCGGCCGGGTCGAGCATTTTGGCATGCCCGTTGATCCCGGGAACCTAACAGTGCTGGCGCGGGTCGGCGATGTGCCAGTTCTCGCCCTGCCGGGTTCCGCGCGCTCGTCCAGGCCAGGCGGAAACGACCTAATCCTTGAGCGAATCGTCGCCGACATCCCCATCGACGGGACGCAGATCATGGGGCTCGGGGTTGGCGGCCTGATGAAGGAAATACCTTCCCGCCCTCTGCCCCGCACACAGGCCGCCCCGCGCAACCGGCGCCCCGCTGCAGCGCCAGCCCGTTTCGCGGCAATCGTACTAGCCGCTGGACAGTCCCGTCGCATGGGCCAGATCAATAAGCTCCTGATAGAGGTCGATGGGAAACCCATGGTACGGCACGCCGTGGATGCAGCACGCGAGGCGGGTGCAGCCCCGATCATCATCGTGACCGGACATCAATCCGATGCGCTCCGCAGCGCAGTTGGCGGCGATGTACAATATGTCCACAACCCCAACTTCGCGGACGGCCTCAGCACCTCCCTCCGAGCCGGCGTAGCGGCGGTACCTGAGGAGTGCGACGGCGCCCTGATCGCGTTGGGTGACATGCCGAAGGTTGCGAGCGAGCATCTACAAAGCCTCGTCGCGGCGCATGACCCCGAAGAGGGCCATCTCATTTGTGTGCCAACACGGGGCGGAAAACGCGGTAATCCTGTATTTTGGGATAGGCGCTTCTTCGACGATATGGCCGCATTGGGCGGCGACGTAGGCGCAAAACACCTGATCGGCGACTATGACGACGTAGTCCTGGAGGTTCCGATGCCGGACGATGCCGTTCTAACGGATGTCGACTCGCCCGCCGCACTCGAGCGCCTCGTCACCGATGGCGTAAAGATCAACTCATGACTTTTATAAAACCATCTCTGTTTGTGCCCACATTACTAACCCCCGCATCGAATTCCGACGTCCCGGTCACACATGCGCAGGTCAAACCGTCCTATTCCGTGCGTGGAGGCGTCGAATTCCATCGACAAAAAATTACAACAAAACGTTCGAATCCTGGAGCGCACATGCACGATTAGGAAGTTTGGACGCCGAGTCCAACATTGCCCGGATGTACATCCCCGGCGAAGGCGTAACGCGCAACTCGGTCAGGTGGTGGCGCGATACAATGGCGAACTCGACTACATTGATCGAGGCTGCATTACCTTTGGTTTTAAACGCGAGCGCCATATCGTCAACCAGACTGAAGTTCGCATGTCGGCCGGCTTCGTCGGGACACGGTGCCTTATAGAAAAGCGGGAACCGCGGCGATGTTTAAGTGCTCGCGGTTGTGGTTTCCGGCGGCGCCTCGCGACCTTCGTTTCCTTTACCGGCTTTTCCCCGACTTTCGGTTGGCACACCATGGATCGTTGCCAACTCGGTTTACCTGAATGCCTGCGAAGGTATGGCGAACCTAAGTGCCGATGCAACCGTCTGATTTTTTATGGAACTTTATCCTGCAGCTGACGATTATACCCCGCGCTGAGTGAGGCCGCCGTCAATCGCGGTCGCTGTACCAGTGACGTATCCGGCCTTCTCACTCGCAAGAAATGCAGCCATCGCGCCAAACTCCTCAACGCTCCCCACCCGTCCCATGGGAATCTGCGACGCGACATCTGCCTTCACAACGTCAATGCTCTTGCCCTGAGCCTTGGCCGTGAGCTCGTACAGCTGTTCGATCCGATCCGTCGCGATACGCCCTGGCATCAGCGCATTGATAGTCACGCCGTCAGGCGCAATTTCAAACGACAGTGTCTTTGCCCAGTTGGTCAACGCGATGCGGATCGAATTGGAGATCCCTAGTGCTGGGATCGGCTCCACGACACCGGTCGACGTCACCAGTAGAATGCGCCCCCACGCACGCGCGCGCATTCCCGGTAACAGGTGTCTGGTGAGCCGAGTCACGCTCACGAACATCGCCTCGAAGGAACTCCGCCAGACGTCCGATCCCACTTCGCTCACGGGCCCGAACGGCGGCCCGCCGGTGTTGTTGACAAGGACGTCGATCCCGCCGAATGTGTCCTCAGCAAACGCAGCGACCCGATCAACGGCATCGATATCGGACATATCGCACGCGACCCCATGTGTTTCCACATGGTGCATTCCGGCCATCGCCGCGGCAGCGGCACTGCAGGCATCGCCGTCACGGCTGGCAACGATGACCCGCGCACCCTCAGCTGCCAGCGCCTCGGCGATTCCACGCCCGATCCCTCGGCTAGCACCCAACACCAAGGCGCGCTTTCCGGTTAGTCCAAGATCCATTGGATGTCCTCCCGACAGAAAACGGCCCGCAGTCCTGCGGGCCGTTCAAGGATACAAAAATCGGTGGCAGCTTACGAGCTGCTGTCGTTCTTCGCGACCAGCATATCGTTGATCGGCCGGGTCAAGTTCTCAAACGTCGTGCTCGGCAGCCAATAGGTCCAGTCGCCAACCCGCCGGTTGATCGCGTCAACTATCGCGCGCGCGGTCTTGGCCACATCCGACTGATCTTCCGGATCGCCTGTATAAGTAGCCTCGAAATCCGCCCATTTCTTACGATCAATTTCGGCAAGCCGGACGGTTACGGTCACGCCATCAAAGGTCGAGAACGCCGCGACCGCCGCATCAGACGGCAGCGCAATTTCGCTACGCGGGCGCACATCCTCAAGTTCGACTGATGCGAGGGCACGACTCACAGATGTCGCCTTACTACCGTCGAGCTCACGTCCTTCGGGCGCTCCCGTGATAGTGAAACTTTCATCCGACGCCGCCGGACGCGACAAAGTATACGCCCGCTCGCCCTCCCCAATCGAGATCTGCGCCACCTGTTTGGCCGCAATCTGCACAATATCGCGCTGCAGCCAAGGGGTCAGGCGCGTCTGCACATTCGTGACGCCGCTGACCAGCCAGACATTGTTGGTCCCGGGCTCGCGGATATAGGTGCCCGAAACGCGGCCATCAAAGAAACGTGCGCTCGGGCGACCGATTATGGCCTCCGCCAGGACGGATCCCCTCGCATTCGCGACCTTTACATAGGCTGAATCCGAAAGCTCCGTGTCAATATCTTGAACCTCGAGCCGATAGAAACGATCCGGATTCGCTGTCTTCCGTTCAACGAGCCGCATATCCGACAGTCCGACAATCAGGCGCCGCACGTCGTTTCCGTCGATAGGATAATCGTTGCGTTCCGGAGTGACCCAGCCTTCACCACTCTTGTTCATTGTGAACTCGCCGAAGCGGCTCTTGATTTCAATCTGCGCGGCGCTGTCCGGCGCCTGGCGAAGGTCCGCGAATACCGGCTCACGTTTAACGAAGTCGAAGGACGCGGTCTCTTTTCCAATTCCGACGGCAACGGTCAGGACGACGGTGACGACCGTAACGACCAGCCAGCCCAGAAATACACTTGGACTCATACTTAGCCCCCTAGTGAAGCACGGCACGGTGATACCGCGACCGGCGAATTCTACGAACCACCGCTAGGAGAATAGCCAACACGGCAATCACCAACGGCACGGCCCAGATGTTGAATACACGCACTCGGCGTTCCAGCGACTCCACATCCTCGCGCAAGGAACGCTGTACGTCGCGGAGCTCCTTGCGCAGATCGAGCATCTCTAGCCGGAAGTTATCGATCTCTTCCTGCTGTTTCGCCGTCAGGATCACCCCCGTGGTCTGCTCTTCGCGCTGGAGACGCTCGATGGTTTCGTCCATCTCCGTGATGCGGGTCAGGAGTTCCTGCTCCTTGCTGCGGAATTGGTTGTCGGCATCTGCACGCATCTCTTCGATCACTTCGAACGGACGAATCGAGAAACCACGTCCGCGAAGTCCGACAAGACCCTGACTGCCGCGCAGATTGTCTATCGCATTGATGAAGAAATCAGCATTATTTGCCGTAGGGATCGCCCCCTGCTCGCCCGCCACTTCCTGAACCTGGGCCCAGTTCTGGTTGGCGAGCATGTCCA
>MDTE01036542.1_pt1 | contig 17591 bp, 16 predicted proteins | sample 811231 | NCBI WGS metagenome assembly MDTE01 (sample SAMN05326651, study PRJNA326480) | marine metagenome | isolation source: seawater | place: Indian Ocean: Red Sea | collected 2010
AAATTCTTTTACTGTAATACCATTTTCAGATAATTTTTCCATGTTAGGTATGAACCTAAGTTCAGGCGTTCCAAGTTCTAAGCCAGGCTTGGGTCTAATTTGTGTAGTACCAAGTTTTTCAGGAAAAACATTATTAGTGATAAAAAAAGCTTTTTTAGCTATGTCTAAAATATCATTCAAATTAGTACCACTAAAATTTATATCAATTTTTCTACTACCACCAGCGGTTCTTCCAAAAATAGATGGTTGATTAATAAATCCTAAAGTTCCAGATTCTTGAAATGCAAGTTTTTCCATTAGTGGGATAATTTTTTTTATATTATTTGGGTTTTCAGTTGATGCTCCAATAAAAATTCTTGTCGATGTAGATACGAAGAAAAAATTATTTATTCTTGGATATTCATTAGCAACCGGATCACCACCTTCTTCTAAAATAAAGTAAGGTTTAATTTGATCTTCGATATTCTTAGCTATTTTACTTGTTGTATCTAAATTGTATCCAGGCGGAGGAATTAATACTCCGAAAACTAAGTTTTTGTTTCCTTCAGGTAAATATTCTAATTTAGGTTTAAGAAAAAAAATACCTAAAATTGTAATTGAGAAAATTGCTATAATTGTAATTGAAGCTTTTTTCTTAGATGGTAAAACCCATTCTAGATATTTGTAAAATCTATATAAAAATTTTAAAGCTAAAAAATTTAATATTTTAGGATTATTAAATTTCCAAATTTTTTTTTTATTGTTTGTTTCTAGTAATTTAAGTTTATTAGAAATTACTGGAATTAAAGTTATAGCTAAAAATAATGATAAAGTAATAGCGACACAAATAGCTACAGAAATATCTCTAAATAATTGCCCAGCTTCAACTTGTACAATCAATAATGGAACAAAAACTAAAACAGTTGTTAGTGCAGATAAAAATACTGCTTGCCATACTTCTTTTGTTCCTATTAAAGAAGCATTGTAATCATCTTTTCCCATTTCTTTATGTCTAAAAATATTTTCTAAAACTACAATTGCTGCATCTATAACCATACCAACTGCAAATGCTAATCCTGCTAAACTTATAACGTTTAATGATTTGCCTAAAACTGCCATAGCAACAAAAGTTCCAATTATTGTTAAAGGAATTGTGATAGCTATAACTAGAGTTGCTCTAGCTGAATTTAAAAATAACAACAATACTAAAGCTGCTAACAATCCTCCAATAACGATATTTTGTTGAACTAAATTTATAGATGAATTTATATAAATTGTTTCATCATAAACTTGTTTTAGTTCTAGGCCCTCTTTGTTTAATATTGGATTCAATCTTTTTATAGTTTTTTTTACTTCTTCCATTGTTTCCAATACATTGACACCGACATCTCTTATTAGATTTAGAGCAATTACTTCATTGCCTAATGATCTTATATATGAAACAGGTTCTTTAATGCCGTATTTAACTTCCGCTACATCTTCTAAAAAAATTTTTGATGTAAATTGTGATTGATCATCTTTATTTACTTTAATTACAACTTTTTTAATTTTATTTGGGTTGTCTAATTGTCCTTCAGCTCTAATTAAATATTTTCTTTTTCCTTCATCAACATCGCCTGCAGTTAAAGAAACATTGGAAGATATTAAACTATTTGCAATATCAGAAATTGTTAATTTATATAATGATAATTTTTGAGGATCTACAATAACTTGCATCTCAGTTTTGCTTCCACCAAATATATTAGATCTTGAGATTCCAGGAATTTTTTCAAATTCAGTTTTAATTAAATTGTCAGCCAAATCACCAAATTCTGACATTGATTTATTTATTTTTTTTACAGGTCTTAACATTATCCATGCAATTGGTGCATCTTCACTACCAGATGTTTCTATAGTTGGTTTCATAATTTCTTCCGGCATGCCTCTAACTCTATCTAAAGCATTTGATACCATCAGCAAGGCTGTTTGGAAGTTTTTTGTAGAATTAAATTCTAATTTAATTTCAGATTTTTTATCATAAGAATTACTTCTTATTCTTTCAACGCCTTTTACTGACTTTAAAACATCTTCTTGTTTTATTACTATTTCTCTTTCAATCTCACTAGGGGAACCTCCTTGCCAATTTGTAGTAATTTCAATAACAGGAGTTCTTACATCTGGTGTTAATTGTATTGGAATTTTGAATAAAGCTAAAAGACCTGAAAAAAGAATTAATATTATAAGTGAATAAATTATAATTGGTTTTTTTAGACAGTTTTTAATAATATCCAATTTATTTAACTTCCTCTATTTTAACTTCTTGATTTGGTATTAATCTTTCATTTCCTCTTACCACAACTTTTTCACCTTCGTTTAATCCTTCTATTATTTCTATCGAATTTTGATACGGTATTCCTGTTTTTACTGTTTTTAGTTTTGCAATGTTGTTTTCTATTACATATACAACTGTATTACCATTCTTTATTAACAATGCATCTTTAGTTATTGTTTTTATTTGTTTTTTTGACTTTAAAAATATTTTTAGATTAATATTCTGATTTATTACTAAATTTGTTTTTTTTTGATTAAAAAGTGGTTTGTATCTTACTATTACAGTTCTAGTATTTGGATTTTCTTTTGGAATTATAGATTTAAACAATGCTTTTAAAATTTTTCCGTCAAATAAAATAATTTCAGCATTCTTTTCTTTATTTAATAATGAAATTTTGTCAGTAGGAATATTTGCTTCAATTTCAAATTCTTCATTATTAACTAATTCTAAAACTTTTTGACCAACATTAACATAACCACCTTGAGTGACAAATCTTTTTGAAACAAAACCAGAATATGGTGCTTTTATAATTGCATCATCAAAAATAATTTTAGCTTTGTTGTATTGAGATGTAATTTTAATTAAATTTCCTTCAGCAGCTTTTACAATTTGTATTTGGTCTTCATATTCTGATCTTTTAAATGAAGGAGAATTCTTTAGCATTTCTAATCTTTCTAATTTTTTTTCTTCAAATTCAAGCTTTGCTAAACTTTCAGATAGTTCTCCTTCTTTATTATTTTTATCAGCTTCTAATTCATCATTTTCTATTTTAATAAGATTTTCTCCCATTTTGACAAAATCACCAACTTCAACGTAAACACTTTCAATTGGTCCAGGACTTTTTGCGGATATTACATCACTTTTAAAAGGAGCAATTCTTGATGTAACAATATAAGTTTCATTAATAAATTCTTTTTTTAATGTTTTAACTGATACTTGAGGAAAATTTATTGTATTTGCCTCAATAACTTCAGTATTATAACTTATAAGTATTATTATAAGAATGAGTAAAATATTTTTTTTCATAATTCTTTTTACAGTAAATATTTTATTAAAAGTATTTACAAGATAAATAAAATATTATGTTAACAGCTATAGTAACACATAAAGATTGTATTCTTCATGATACAGGAGAAAATCATCCTGAAAGTAAATTTAGACTTATAGCAATTAATAAAATATTAAAAGAATTTAATTCTAAAAAAATTAAATGGTTTGAAGGTTCTAAAATAAATTCGGAATACTTACTTAATGTGCATAAAAAAAAATATTTTGAAGATATAGTTAAAAAATCTCCAAAAGAAAATTCAATTAAAATTGATAGTGATACAGTTTTGAGCAAATATAGTTTAGATGCAGCACTGAAGGCTACAGGCTCATCATGTAAGGCAGTTGATTTAGTTTTTAGTGGTAAATTTGATAATGCTTTTTGTCCTATTAGACCTCCAGGCCATCATGCAGAGCCAGAAAAAGCAATGGGTTTTTGTTTTTTCAATAATGTTGTTATTGCAGCATATTATGCAAAATTAAAATATAAAATAAAAAAATGTGCAGTTATTGATTTTGATGTTCATCATGGAAATGGCACTCAGAAGATGTTTTGGAATGATCCAAATATGTTTTATGCATCAACTCATCAAGAAGGTATCTTTCCAGGCACAGGTTTTAAAAATGAGAAAGGAATAAATAATAATATATTAAATGTCCCATTGCCTGCAGGGACTGATAGTTTATTGTTCAGAAAATCTTATGAAGATATAATTATTCCTGAGTTAAAAAAATTTTCTCCTGATGCTTTATTTATTTCCGCTGGGTTTGATGCTCATAAAAATGATCCGTTAGCTGACTTTGAATTAACAGAAGATGATTTTTTCTGGATAACAAAAAAACTTAATGAATTTGCAAAAAAAAATTGCAGTGGAAAATTAATTTCTTGTTTAGAAGGAGGATATAATATTAAAGCTTTGTCTGAAAGTTGTTTAATGCATGTGAAAGGGTTAATTTTATGAAAAAAAAAAATGATATTGAAAAGACTTTTGAAAAAATTTCTTTTGAAGATGCTTTAAATGAATTAGAAAAAATAACAAATTCATTTGAAGAAGGCGAAACCTCTTTAGAAGATGCAGTTTCTTTGTATGAAAGAGGTGTGATTTTAAAGAAACATTGTGAAAAAAAATTAAATGAGGCAAACAAAAAAATAAATGAAATAAAATTAAATAACCCGAATTTAATTGATGAAGAAAACAAGAATAAAAAAAAAGAATAAAATGAATAGTTTAAAAAATAATCTAATTAAGATTAAGAATGATGTTGATAAAATGATTAAATCACTTTTACCAAACGGCAAAGGTATTGAAAAAAAATTATTTGAAGCAATGAATTATTCAATACTATCAAATGGTAAAAGATTAAGACCTTTTTTGTTAATTCAATCTTCCAAACTTTTTGATGTTGATGAAAAATATGCTTTAAGAACTGCATCTGCGGTTGAAATGATACATGCATATTCACTTATACATGATGATTTGCCTTCAATGGATAATGATAATTTAAGAAGAGGTTTACCAACAACGCATAAAAAATTTGATGAAGCAACAGCAATATTATCCGGAGATGCATTACTCACTTTATCTTTTCAAATTTTATCTGACCCTTTAACGCATAGTGATCCAAATATAAGATGTGAATTAATTCTTGAATTAGCTAAAGCAGCAGGAGCCTCTGGTATGGTTGGTGGGCAAGTAATGGATTTAGTAGCTGAGAAAAAAAAGTTAAGTATTGGAATTATAACTAGAATTCAAAGATTAAAAACAGGTTCATTAATAGCTTTTTCTTGCAATGCAGGACCTATTTTAGGAAGAGCAAGCAATCAACATAAATTTGCTCTACAAGGGTATGCACATGATATAGGTCTCGCGTATCAGATTAGAGATGATTTATTAGATGTTATAAGTACAACAAAAAAATTAGGAAAAAAAACTAATAAAGATAAAAATGCTGGAAAAAAAAATTTTGTTTCAATATTAGGAAAAGAGAGAGCTGAAAAACAATTAGAATTTTTATCAAATCAAGCCATTAAACATTTAGAGATATTTGGTAAGAAAGCAGAATCTTTAAGAGATATTGCAAGATTTATTGTAGAAAGAAATAAATAAATTAATATAATATTCTTTTATTATGACTAGTAATATTAATAGTAAGACGCCAAATTTGGATAAAGTTATATATCCAAGCGATCTTCGTAAATTATCAAAAAATAGATTATCTGAATTAGCAGATGAATTAAGAAAAGAAACAATTGACGCTGTTTCTGTAACAGGAGGACATTTAGGAGCAAGCCTTGGTGTAATTGAATTAACTGTTGCACTTCATTATGTTTTTAAAACACCTAAAGATAGAATAATATGGGATGTAGGACATCAAGCTTATCCACATAAAATTTTAACAGGAAGAAGAAACAAAATTAGAACTTTAAGACAAAAAAATGGACTTTATGGATTTACTAAAAGAACAGAAAGTGAATATGATCCATTTGGCGCAGCTCATGCATCTACTGCAATGTCTTCTGGTTTAGGAATGGCAATTGGAAGAGATTTATTAAAAAAAAAAAATCATGTAATTTGTGTAGTTGGAGATGGAGCTATGAGCGGAGGAATGGCTTATGAAGCAATGAATAACGCTGGTTCAGAAAAATCTAGATTAATAGTTATTTTAAATGATAATGATATGTCTATTGCGCCACCAGTCGGAGCATTAAGTAATTATCTTTCTAGAATAATTTCATCTGGAACATATCAATCTTTTAAAGATTTAGGTGGAAAAATTGTTTCTAAAACATTTCCAGAAAGAATTGGTAAAGCTGCAAAAAAAGCAGAAGAATTTGCTAGAGGAATTGTTACAGGAGGAACGTTATTTGAGGAATTAGGTTTCTTTTACGTTGGCCCAATAGATGGACATAATTTAAAGAATTTGATTTCTGTTTTAGAGAATGCAAAAAAATATAATAAGGGTCCAATTCTTATTCATTGTGTAACAAAAAAAGGAAAAGGATATGAGCCAGCTGAAAAATCTGATGATAAATATCATGGAGTAAATAAATTTAATGTTGCTACTGGAGTACAACAAAAATCTGAGTCTAGCGCACCATCATATACTAAAGTTTACGCTAATAGTTTAATTAACGAAGCAGAAAAAGATAAAAAAATTGTAGCGATTACTGCTGCTATGCCTAGTGGGACTGGAATTGATTTATTTCAAAAAAGATTTCCAAACAGAACATTTGATGTTGGTATTGCTGAACAACATGCTGTTACATTTGCAGCAGGACTTGCAACTGAAGGTTTTAAACCTTTTGCAACTATATATTCTACTTTTTTACAAAGAGCATATGATCAAGTTGTTCATGATGTAGCTATACAAAAATTACCTGTTCGCTTTGCTATGGATAGAGCAGGACAAGTAGGTGCTGATGGAGCAACTCATGCAGGATCTTTCGATATTGCTTATTTAGGTTGTTTACCTAATTTCATTTTAATGGCTCCATCTGATGAATCAGAATTAGTTCATATGGTTGCAACAGCATGTCAAATTAATGATCGACCTTCGGCATTTAGATATCCAAGAGGAGATGGAATTGGCGTACAATTGCCAACTGAAGGGGTTCCTTTAGAAATAGGAAAAGGAAGAATTATCGAAGAGGGTAATAAAATTGCAATTTTATCTTATGGCGCAAGACTTTATGAAGCTATAAAAGCAGCAGAAATATTAAAAGCAAAGGGTTTGTCCACAACAGTTGTTGATGCTAGATTTTGTAAACCTTTAGATACTAAATTAATCAAACAATTGTCTTTAGAACATGAAACTCTTATAACAATTGAGGAGGGATCTATCGGAGGTTTTTCTTCTCATGTTATGAAATATTTAACAGATGCTTCTTTATTAGACAGAGGTCTAAAATTTAGATCATTGTTTTTTCCTGATGTATTTTTAGCTCATGGCAAACCAGAAGACCAGTATGAAGAAGCAAATTTACTATCAAAAGATATAGCTTATTGTGCTTTACAAACTTTAGGCAATAATTATTCAAAACAAGAAATTGATTTAATTTAATTTTGAAAAGCTTTGTTTCTTAAAAAATGATCAGCTAAAACACAAGCAAGCATAGCCTCACCTATAGGAACTGCTCTAATGCCAACACAAGGATCATGTCTTCCACCAACTGATACAGTTGTTTTTTTTAGATTTTTTGTAATTGTTTTTTTTGATTTTAAAATAGAACTTGTTGGTTTTACAACAAATCGTGAAATTATATTTTGCCCTGATGATATGCCTCCAAGAATTCCACCTGCATTATTAGACAAAAATTTGATATTTTTATTCTTAATAATTATTTCATCAGAACTTTCTTCACCAGGTATGAAAGCAGAAGCAAAGCCACTACCAATTTCAACTCCTTTAACTGCATTTATACTCATTAAAGCTTTTGCAATATCAGCGTCTAATTTGTCATAAACAGGCTCTCCAAGACCTACAGGTATTCCGCATGCTTCTAATTCAATTATAGCACCAACAGATGAACCATTTTTCCTGATTTGTTGAAGATAATTTTCCCAGATTTTAGTCATTTTTGAATCTGGACACCAAAATGGATTTTTTTTTGTGTAGTTCCAATCCCAATTATCTCTATTAATATGAAGAGATCCTATTTGTATAAGTGCGCCACGAATTAAAAATTTTTTTCCTAATTTTGTCGATAAAATTTTTCTAGCAATAGCACCAGCAACAACTCTCATAGCAGTTTCTCTTGCTGAAGATCTTCCTCCTCCTCTATAATCCCTAATGCCATATTTTTTTTCATAAGTATAATCAGCATGACCTGGTCTAAATTTTTCTTTAATTTTTTCATAATCTTTAGATCTTTGATCTTCATTATGAATAATAAAAGATATAGGTGCGCCAGTTGTATAATTATTAAAAACACCTGATAAAATTTTTACTTTATCTCTTTCTTTTCTTTGAGTGACAAATTTATTTGATCCAGGCCTTCTTTGATTCAAGAAAGTTTGAATTTCTTTTTCATTTATTTTTATTTTTGATGGCACACCATCTACAGTACAACCTATAGCTGGGCCATGACTTTCACCCCATGTATTAAATTTAAAAATTTTTCCAAAACTATTACCAGGCATTTTTATTTTTCTTCAAAAATATCAGGAGAATTAATACTTTTCATTCCAATAATATTATATCCGGAATCCACATGATGTATTTCTCCAGTTACTCCATTTGATAAGTCGCTTAGAAGATAAAGCGCTGATCCAGATATTTCTTCTGCAGTTATATTTCTTTTTAATGGAGAATTATTTTCATTCCATTTTAAAATATAATTGAAATCACCAATAGCTGATGCAGCAAGAGTTTTAATTGGACCTGGAGATAAAACATTTACTCTTATTTTTTTTTTACCTAAATCATTAGCTAAATATTTTACACTTGATTCCAAAGCTGCTTTTGCAATTCCCATTACATTATAATGTGGCATAAATTTTTCAGAGCCAAAATATGATAATGTCAATAATGATCCTCCGTTTTTCATTAATTTGCTTGCTTCTCTAGCAGTTGAAGTGAATGAGTAGCATGAGACATCAATTGTTTTTTTAAAATTTTCTTTTGTTGTATTTAAATATTTACCTTTTAATTCATCTTTATTTGAGAAAGCAATTGCATGAACTACAAAATCAATATTATTCCATTCTTTTTTTATTTTTTTGAAGGTTTCTGATATATCTTTTTCATTTTCTACGTTACATTCTAATAAAATTTTTGAATTAATTTTTTCTGCAAGAGGAATAATTCTTTTTTTTAAAGCTTCTCCTTGGTAAGTTAATGCAATTTCAGCGCCAAACTCATTTAATTTTTTTGCAATAGCCCATGCAATAGATCTTTCGTTTGCAACGCCCATTACAAGACCTCTTTTATTTTTCATTAGAGACATATTGTTCATAATATACTAAATAATAATTATTTTTTTTTATTTAAGTTTATTTTTTTTACGCTGCTTTTTTTAGTTTTAGTTTTTTCCAAGTAATTTTTAGAGCATTTATAAGATCATCTATCATTTTATCAGTATGTAATGGAGATGGAGTTATACGTAATCTTTCTTCACCTCGTGGAACTGTAGGATAATTTATTGGTTGTAGATAGACTTTATGATTTTCTAATAATTCATCAGCAGCCTTTTTACATAATTTACTGTCACCAATAATAATAGGAATTATATGACTTTTTGTTTTTAAAAAAGGTATATTAGCAGCTAATAATCTCTCTTTAATTAATAGACATTTTTCTTTTAATTTATGTCTAAGCTGCGTATTATTTTTTACGTATCTTATACTTGCAATCGCTCCTGCAGCTATTGCTGGCGGAATAGAAGTTGTAAATATAAATCCAGGTGAAAAGCTTCTTATAAAATCAATTACTGTTTTACTAGAAGATACATAGCCGCCAATTAATCCAAATGCTTTAGCTAAAGTTCCATTAATAATGTCAATGTTTTGCATTACATTTTGTTCTTCAGCTACTCCACCTCCATTTTCACCATATAGACCTACAGCATGAACTTCATCCAAATATGTTAATGCATTATATTTTTTTGCAATTTTTATAAATGACTTAACAGGAGTAAAATCACCATCCATTGAATATACAGATTCAAAGACTATTATTTTTGGCCTATCAATGCCTACTTTTTTTATAAGATGCTCTAAATGATTAATGTTATTATGTTTAAAAATAAATTTTTCTGCTTTACTATTTCTAATTCCATTTATTATTGATGCGTGATTTTTTTCATCTGAGAATATTGCGCAATCATTCATTTTTGAACCTAAAACACTTAAAGCGGAATCGTTTGCAACATAACCAGATGTAAATAATAAAGATGCCTCTTTGTTATGAATTTCTGAAATTTCATTTTCAAGAGCAATATGATATTGAGATGTCCCAGATATGTTTCTTGTACCTCCTGAACCAGCTCCAGTTTCTTTCATTGCTCTTTCTATAGCTTCAAATACAAATGGATGCTGACCCATTCCTAAATAATCATTACTACACCAAACTGTTATATTTTCTTTTTTTAAGAGATCATCATATTTAGCAATAGGAAACGATCCTGCTAATCTTCCTATATTTCTAAAAATTCTATATTCACCTGATTGTTTTAGATTATATATAGAATCTGAAAAAAATTTCTTATAATTCATTATAATAATAAAAAATATGTATTTATTACTTTAATCATGAATGTAACACAATTTTAATATACGACAATGGTTTTAATTATAGGAGGAGGGATAATAGGTTTGTCAATAGCATGGCGACTTACTGATATTGGAAAAAAAGTATTAATTATTGATAAAAATAATTTAGGTAAAGAAGCTAGTTGGGCTGCGGCTGGAATGCTATCTGGAAAATTAGATTTGAGTCCTTGTGAAGAAAAATTGTTGCCAATATTTAAAAAAAGTAATTTGATATGGCCAAAATTTGCTAAAGAATTAGAAAACAAATCTGGTAAAAGCATTGATTATAGCAAAGAAGGCACATTAATGTTGGCTTGTGATAAAAATGAAGAGGATAAATTAAAAAACAGTTATAATTTTCTTAAAAAAAATAAAATTAATATTTCTTGGTTATCAGGTGAAGAAATTAGAAAAAAAGAACCATATGTTTCTACCAATGTTTTATCAGGCTTTTATTCATCAGAAGATCATCATGTTAATAATCGTTATATTTTGGATGCATTAATTACAATTTTAAAAAAAAATAACAATTGTGAATTCAAAGAAAATACAGAAGTAAAAAAAATAATTACTAGCAAAAATAAAGTTACAGGTGTTAAAACAAGAAATGAAATAATTAAAGCTAATGAAATAATACTTTGTTCAGGAGCTTGGACAAATAAAATTAAAAATATAGGTATAAATGAAGTTCCTATAAGACCTGTTAAAGGCCAAATGGTTTGTTTAAAAATTCCGAAAAATAATTTTATTTTAAAACATATATTGTGGAGAGATAATGTTTATATGGTTCCAAGAAATAATTCTGACTTAATCATTGGAGCAACTGAAGAAGAAAAAGGTTTTGACAAAAGTTTAACTGCTGGAGGTATTTTTAATTTGTTAAAAATAGCAAGAGAAATTTTACCTATTATAGAGGATTTGCCAATTATTGAGTCTTGGTCAGGGTTAAGACCTACTTCTAGAGATGATGCTCCTATTATAGGACCGTCAAAAAAAATAAAAGGGCTAGTTTATGCAACGGGACATCATCGAAACGGTATACTCTTAGCCCCTCTAACATCCAACGCAATAAAAAATTATTATTTAGAAGGAAAAATAAATAATTATTTTGATACATTTAAACCTGGAAGATTTTTAATTTAAATAAATGAAGAAAGAATTAATAATTAATGGAGAAAAAACTTTTGTTTCATCGAAAACTTTATTTAAAATTTTAGAAGAAATAAACATTACTATAAATAGTAATATAGCAATTGCAGTTAATGATAAAGTAATAGAAAAAAATTTTTGGAAAAAATATAAAATTAAGTCAGGAGATATGATAGAAATAGTACATCCATTAAAGGGAGGATAAAAAATGAAAGATATTTTAAAGATTGCAAATAAAGAATTCAAATCTAGATTGTTTATGGGTTCTTCTAGGTACCCAAATCATCAGATTATGCTTGATGCTTTAAAAGCTAGTAATACAGAAGTTGTTACAGTAGCTATTAGAAGAATAAGTTTAAAAAAATATAACGAAAATATAATAGACATTTTAAAAAAGAAATATTTTATCTTACCTAATACTGCAGGTTGTTTTACAGTTAAAGAAGCAGTTTTAACAGCTGAATTGGCTAGAGAATCTTTAAAAACAAATTTTGTAAAATTAGAGGTTATAGGAAATGAAGAAGATTTATTACCAGATATTGAAAATTTGATTCCTGCTGCAAAAGAATTAGTTAAAAAAAAATTTATTGTTCTTCCATACTGTACTGATGATCCAATAGTTTGTAAAAAATTAGAAGATGTTGGATGCGCAGCAATAATGCCATTAGCAGCACCGATTGGATCTGGCATTGGAATTCAAAATAAAAATAATATTAAATTAATTATAGAAAAAGCAAAAGTTCCTGTAATAATTGATGCTGGTGTGGGGACTGCATCAGATGTTGCAATCGCAATGGAATTAGGTTGTGATGCAGTTTTGTTAAATACAGCTGTAGCAGAAGCGCAAAATCCAAAATTAATGGCAGAAGCAATGTCAAAAGCAATAGATGCAGGAAGAAATGCTTTTTTAGCTGGTAGAATACCAATAAGAACTATTGCTAGGAATTCATCAACACATGAAGGAAGAATAAATGTAAAAAAAAATTAATTTTTTTTTGACAAAAATTCTTCTATTTTCAATATTTCTTCTTTTTTAAAAAGATTATTATTTTTAAGATTTTTAATAACAAATTCCCAGTTAGTTAGAAAATGTAATTTTAAATTATTTTTTTTAAATATTTTATTTGAATATATGTCATAATTAAAAATTACAAAAATATTTTTTATTGATCCACCAGCTTTTTTTATAGCATTACAGAAATTTAATTTACTTTTTCCATCTGTTGATAAATCTTCAATTAATAATATTTTAGATCCTTTTTTTATTTCACCTTCTATTTGTGATAATTTTCCAAAGCCTTTTGGTTTCTTTCTAATATATATCATCGGTTTATTCAATTTTTCTGAGATCCAAGATGCATAAGGAATACCGGCAGTTTCACCTCCAGCTATAAAATCAATTTTTTTTAAATTAATTTCTTTTTTTAGTAAATCACAACTCATTTTTATTATTGATCTTCTTTCTTTTAAATGACTAATGATTTTTCTACAATCAACATAAACAGGGCTTAGTCTTCCAGAAGTTAGTTTAAAAGGTTTTTTTATTTGTATATTTATAGCTTTAATATCAAGAAGAATTTTTGCTGTTTTATTTTTAAAATTATTTAAATTCATATATTATATAATTATTATATTTATATTTAAATATGGCAGAAAAAAACAAATATAAAAGTGATATTGAAATTGCAAGAGAAGCTAAATTAGAGAATATAGTAGATATAGCAGAAAAAAAATTAAATATTTCAGAAAAATATCTTGAGCAATACGGCCATCATAAAGCAAAGCTTGGTTTTGATTATATTAATTCTTTAAACAAAAATAAAGATGGAAAATTAATATTAGTTACTGCTATAACGCCAACTCCAGCAGGCGAAGGAAAAACTACAACTACTTTAGGAGTAGGGGATGCACTTAGAAAAATTGGTAAAAATTCATCTGTTTGCATAAGAGAACCTAGCTTAGGTCCTTGCTTTGGTATGAAAGGCGGGGCTGCTGGCGGCGGTAAGGCTCAAGCAGTTCCAATGGAGGATTTAAATTTACATTTTACTGGAGATTTTCATGCAATCAGTACTGCGCATAATTTATTATCTGCGGCAATAGATAATCATATTAATTGGAGAAAAGAACCAATAATTGACGCTCGAAGAGTTAATTGGAAAAGAACAATGGATATGAATGATAGAGCTTTAAGACAAATTATTTGTAGTATTGGAGGGCCTGGCAATGGATTTCCAAGAGAAGATGGTTTTAATATTACACCCGCTTCTGAAATTATGGCAATTTTTACTTTAGCTGAAGATTTAAATGATTTAGAAAGAAGATTAGGAAATATTCTTGTTGGCTATACAAGTGAAAAAAAACCAGTTCTAGCAAAAGATTTAAATGTTATTGGTTCAATGTTAGTTTTATTAAAAGATGCTATTAAACCAAATATAATACAAAGTTTAGAAAATAATCCTGTTTTTGTTCACGGAGGCCCTTTTGGAAATATTGCTCATGGTTGTAATACAATTATTGCCACAAAAACTGCTTTGAAGATATCAGATTATGTTGTTACTGAAGCTGGTTTTGGAGCTGATTTAGGAGCTGAGAAGTTTCTTGATATAAAATGTAGAAAAGCAAATTTAGCACCAGATGCTGCTGTTCTTGTTGCCACAATAAGAGCATTAAAAATGCATGGTGGCGTTGATAAAGATAATTTAAATAAAGAGAATATTGAAGCGGTAAAAAAAGGATCTGAAAATCTTTTAAAACATATTGAGAATTTAAAAAAATATGGAATTCCGATTGTCGTTGGAATTAATGCTTTTGTATCAGATACAGAAAAGGAAATGGAGGTTATTAAAAACATTTGTGAAAAAGTAGGAGTTAAAGCGGTAACTAGTAAACATTGGGAATTTGGAGGCGAAGGAGCCTTAGATTTAGCAAATGAAATTGTTGATGTTTTAGACAAAACAAAATCAAATTTTAAAACTTTATATGATGATAATTTGTCCATAGAAGATAAAATTAGAAAAGTATCTTCTGAGATTTATGGATCAAAAGAAATTGAAATAAGTACTACTGCAAAAAAACAACTAAAAGAATTAGAAGGTTCAATATATGAAAAATTTCCTGTATGTATTGCAAAGACACAGTATAGTTTTACAGCAGATCCAGAAAATGGTGGATTGCCACAAGATCATAATTTACCAATAAAGGAAATTAGAGTATCTGCCGGAGCTGAATTTGTCGTTGTAATTTGTGGAGATATTATGCTCATGCCAGGATTACCTAGAGTCCCAGCAGCAGAATCAATATATATTGATAAGAATGGTTTAATTCAGGGTTTATTTTAGATGAGTAATATTAATAAAATTGATGAAAAAAAATTAAAATTCGATAATTTATTTTCAGTTCCTATTGTTCAATATCAATCAGAAAATAATGATCAAATGAACAAAGAATTAAGAGAAATAATTCTTAAAAAAGAAAAAGAAATCCCAACTACAAATAAGAGTAATCAGGGTGGTTGGCAATCTGAAGGTGATTTTTTCCGCTGGGGGGGAGATAGCATTGAGAATGTTTATAATTTGTTTTTAGATTTAATTGAGAAATCTACAAAAAAATTAGATTTTTTACAAACCATCCCTATGGATTTCCACATTTATGGATGGGCAAATGTAAATAGAAAAGGACATTCAAATATTGCTCATATTCATCCTATGTCTACATGGTCAGGCACATATTATGTCGACGCAGGCGATGATTTAGATGATAACGAATGTGGTTTGTTTGAGGCTTTTAATCCAAATTTATCACATTTAACCTCTTTCTTTCCTGGCTTATTAGCTGGTGAACATTTTATAAAACCAAAAACAGGATTAATGAATCTTTTTCCTAGTTATATTAGACATGGGGTAAGAACTTATTATGGTGAAAAACCAAGAATTTGCATTGCAATAAATGCAAGTATGAGAATTAAAGCTACTTAAAGTAAATTATTGTAAATTTTTATTAAGTCATTAACAGTTTTATCTAATAAAAAATTTTTTTTTATTATTTCTCGAGATTTTTTTCCCATTAAAATTCTTTTTTTTTTACTTGATAATATTTTTTTCATTGATGAAGTTAATTCATCAATATTTTTTGGATTAACGATATAACCGTTAATATTATCTTTAACAATTTCTTTACATCCTGGCACATCAGTTGTGATTATTGGTTTTGAGTGAGCTGCAGCTTCCAAAAGACCTTTTGGCAAACCTTCTCTATAAGATGGTAAAATTGCAATGTGAATATTTTGATATAATTCGCTCATATTTTTAACATGACCTAAATATTTTATATAATTAAATGCGTTTAATGATTTTATGTAATCAATATCAATTGAACTCGGATTGTCACTATCAATTTTTCCAGCTATGTATAATAAAAAATTTTTATTTAATTTATGTAATTTTTTAGATGCTTCAATTAATTCTATCAGTCCTTTATCTTTAATAAGTCTAGATGCAAATAAAAAAATTATTTTTCCACCCTTTTCTTTTTTTGCTGAAATTTTCTTTAAATCTATTCCTGAAGTTGTGTTTATAAATAAATTATTTTTATTTACAAAGATTTTTTTATTAAAGAATAAATAATCATCTTTATTTTGAACCAGCAATACTGATCTCTTAGAAAATAATATTAGCCTTAATATATTTGTTATCAAAAATTTTAAAAAGAATTTTTTCGAAATGAATATACTGCCTAAACCTATAATTGAATTTGCTACTTTAGTTTTTGAGAATGCACTTGCTAAAGTTCCAAGTATAATTTGTTTTAATCCAAAATTATGAATAATCTTAGTTTTTTCATTTTTAATAATCTTTCTAAGCTGAAAAATATTTTTTATTGCTTTTCTGATATTGAGACTTCCACGTTCAGTCTTAATAGGAATTACCTTAATATTATTTTTTTCTATTTCTTTTTTATAGTGTGTCGTTTTTGTTACTAGAACAATTTTATAACCTTTTTTTTGAATTTTTTTCGCTAAATCAATCCTATGATTTAAAAAAACCCAATCTTCAGAAACAAAATAAATAACTTTCTTCATTTTAAGAATGTTATTTATTTGATATTAGTTATTTAAAAAATCAAACTATTTTTATTTATTTATCTTCTTCTGTAAGAGCGATTTCAGGTAAAACAGGCATTTCTGGCAATGATATATTTTCAGAAAAATCTATTGGTTCAATTTCAACTTTATTTATTTTTTTAATTGCAGTATTTTTACTCGCACCAATAAAGTTATCAGTTTCTAACCATCTTGTTCCAGGAAATTGAGTTTCACCATCCTCTTTTGAAATTGCAAGTTTAGCTATGCACAAAAAGAAAATAAAAACAATAGCATATAAAGGATATATTAATTTATTTTTCATATCTATATAAACGACTTTTTTTAATGTTTATTCCTTTTTTCTATTTATAAGTAAAAAAATTATAAAAATCAAAAGTAAAATTATTAATAAATTAAGGTAATTTGTAGTATTTTGAGATAGTACAGTTGTGTTGGGAGCAAGAAAAATCCAACTCAACGATATAAATCCAAAGAAACTAGCGGCAATTTTATAAAAATTATTGAATCGTTTTTTTGCTATATTTTTATTGTTTTCTTTTTTATTTAATGAAATTTTTTTATATAAATTATCAGGCATTTTTATTTTTTTATTTATTTCATACTCTTTTTTAAGTATAGATCTAAAATTTTTTAAGCCATTTAATTTGGATCTAATATTCTTATTATTATTTATTAATAATTTTATTTTCTTTTTATCAGATGATGAAAGATCATTATTAATAAATTTTATTAGTATGCTGTCATTAATTTCCAT
>MDTE01050197.1_pt1 | contig 17591 bp, 19 predicted proteins | sample 811231 | NCBI WGS metagenome assembly MDTE01 (sample SAMN05326651, study PRJNA326480) | marine metagenome | isolation source: seawater | place: Indian Ocean: Red Sea | collected 2010
GAAAATGTTTAATATTTTAAATCACAATTTTAAACATTTAAAAATTCATGGAAAAAAACAAATAACAGATTTAATAGATACTTTGGAGATAAAATGGGAAAACTTGATAAAATAAAATATCTTTATGTTGGTGGAGATAGTTGGTCACGAGGTGATGATTTACCAGAAGATGAAACCTTACCTGATTATCCAGGTGGTCCTATGGGCAGACCAATTGGTAGATATAGTGACATTCTTGGTGAAAAATTTGGATGGGAAGTTATAAATGAATCTCAAGGTGGTGGAAGTAATGATAGAACTGTTAGAAAAATGGTTGATTGGTTTGCAAAAAATAAAGATAAATGGGAAGAAACTTTTGTTGTTATTTGTTGGACACAATATACACGAGAAGAACTTTGGAATGATGTAATGGGATGTTATGAAACTCAACAATTCCAATCAACAGATTTAGATAAGAGAGAAGGTAAATGGTTTGGTGAACAGGCAGACGAAATGTTAATACAATCAGATGCAGATTTAAAACCAACAAAAAAATGGTGGGAAACATATTTGATAAATTTTTATAATTTTGATAAGCGTTCACAAAATATGATTAGACAAATTATTTTCTTACAGAGTTTTTTGAAGTCAAATAATATTCCTTATTATTTTCATAATGCATTTTCTAATGATGCATACACACATAGTTCTTGGTTGATGTCGGAATGGAGTGTTGATTATGATGAAGAAAAATGGAAAGAAATAACAAGTATGATTGATTATAATTTTTATCATCCAAATTCTTTTATGACTTGTATTCAAGATTGGGAAGAAGAAGGTTTGATAGAAGAAAATAAAGGTCAGTATCCTAATGGTGGACATCCTACACCGATATCACATGAATTATTTGCAAACGAACTTTATAATGTTATAAAGAAAAAGTATTAATGGTCGAGGAATGAAAACAATAAAATTACAACATGCTGGATTAATGGCACAATATACCGATGTTTTTCGTCTTGTACTCGAAGAATGTCCAACGAAAGAAGAAATAGAAATATTGTTTAATGACGAGGTTTATATAAAAGGTAATTTTTTTAATAATAATACAGATATTTCTTGTACTGAGATTGGTAATAAAGATATCGTTGTAGAAAATAAAAGAGCAGATGTTAGGGATATAACAAAATCATTGACCAGTAGAAATATAAATGAAAAGTATCGTTCAACTTATAATAAAATATTAGATAAATTTTATAATCCAAGTGAAGTATTGAAAAAGTCTATCGATGAATTAAAAAATGATTATCAAATAAACATCGATAAAACTATTTTTACATATTTTAGAGGTACAGATGCAGTTTATGAACGACCTGCAGGTGCTGTTCCGTCTTGGTCTTATATTCCAATAATCGAAAAAATTATAAACACAGATGACGAAATAGATACAGTCGTATTACAGAGCGATTCAGGTCAATTTTACCAATTATTACTTGATTGGTTTTGGTTAAATTATCCACATATAAATGTAGTTCTTATTGATAAGATAAAATTACCAAATACCACTTGGAAAATTATAGACGCAAAAGATGAATGGGGATATAATGATGGAGAAGAGGATAGATATAAAACTCAAAAATTTTGTGTTTACGAACCACAAACTCATACCGAACATGCATTTAGTAACAATTATAAAAGTAATAAAGAGTTTAGTCTTTTGTGGACTTCAATATCAATAATTGCATCAGAATGTAAATATTTTCTTGGAAATAAAAGTAATTTCAGTTTATTCTCTAATATATACAGAAGGAATAGTAAGAATTTTGGTCTATTGGACATCGAAATGAAAATAAAAATTGAATCTGATTTGATGAGTAATAAAGAATTTATACAATCACCATATATGAAAGAAAATCATCCATCGGTGATTAAAGAATATTCTCAAACTGATTGGGAAAATTGGACTTGGAAAACAGAATAATGGATAGGTATGAATCTGTAAATGAAATTTATTTATCTTATGTTAAAAAACACTTAGGTGATAATCCATTACAAAACATTTTAACTTGTGGTGGTTCAGAGGCTGCAGTAGAAACAGAACTTTTACGACACAAAGAACTTATTTATGAAAATATGTTTCATTATGAAATGATAGATAGTCAAATACATTATGATGAAGTAATAAAAGAGAATATTTTGTGTCCAGACTCACCAATACAGTCTGTAAATTTAGTTTATGCTGATGTAGGTTATACTGGAGTTGAGCATGATACACCAAGTTGGGATATTGAAGGGGGAATTTTAAAAATACTTGAGAGTGGTTTTATTAATAATAAACTTGGAATATTAGTTTTTTTATATTTTGATGGTGCAATATTAGAACCTTTTTTAGATAAACAATATGGTGAATATAAATCAAAAGATTTTTTTAGTTCAAATATCGAATGGGATGATGGTTATGGTCGAGCTAAACAAAGATTAGATGGAGTCGTATTTTATGAGTGATTTTAAAGTAGAGATTCGAGAATGTGAAACATTTCCAGAAGTAAAGATATTAAAGCCTGATCCCTTTTTTGACTATCGTGGTGAAATGTGGACTTTTTGGGAAAAAGAGAATGAAATTTTACCTAAAGGACATGAATGGAAAATATCAAAATTCACTCGTTCAAGAAAAAATGTTCTTCGTGGATTACACGGAGATAATGTAACTTGGAAAAATATTACTTGTGTTTGGGGAGAAATATATTTAGTTGTGGTTGATAACCGACCAGATTCAGTAAATTATTTACAATGGGAAAGTTATATAATTTCAGAAAGAAATCATTTAAGTGTTTTAGTTCCACCAGATTTTGCAAACGCACATTTGTGTTTAAGTGAAGAATGTCTATTTCATTATACACAATCTTATCCAAAAGATTATATTGATTGGATGGATCAAGATGTATTGAAATGGAATGACGAAAGAATAGGTATTGAGTGGCCTATAAAAAATCCTATATTAAATTGGAGAGATAAATGAAGATACCAAATTATTTAGAAAAGGTAAAAGAAGTTAATTGGACAAAAGAACAACTTGACCAATTTGAATTAGATGCCAAAGATGAATGGGAAAGTGGTAAAGTATTAGGACCCGTCCATTTATCAAAAGGAAATGAAGAACAACTTATTGAAATTTTTCAATATGTTCATCCTGATGATTGGGTTTTCTCTACTTGGAGAAACCATTATCATGCACTGTTACATGGAGTTCCAGAAGATTGGTTAATGGATGAGATAAAACGAGGTCGTAGTATGAAAATTATGAATAAGGAACATAATTTTGTTATATCGGCAATTGTAGGTGGGATTATTCCACAGGCACTTGGTGTAGCTATGGCATTAAAAAGAAAAGGTTCTGAAAGGAGAGTTTGGTGTTTTATTGGAGATATGGCATTTGAAACGGGTGAATTTAATTTGTGTTATAAATATGCAAAAAACTTTGATTTACCATTACAATTTGTGGTAGAGGACAATGACCTTTCCACCAATACTCCAGTAGAAGAAACTTGGGGTAAGAAACAAGAAGTACCAGATGATGTGATTTTTTATGAATACGAAAGAGGATTTCCACATCATGGTTCAGGAACTTGGGTATTATTTTAGGAGTATATTATGGTTGATAATTTAACAAAACAAAAAGAAGAAATGGCAAAATTTCAAGAAGCCGAAATGTTAAAACATTTAGACTTGAAATATAAAAATGAAATAATTCGCTCTATGGAATGGTTGGGAGAAAAAGAAGATACGATATTTCTCGGACAATCTGTAAAATATAGTGGTAATGCTATGTACAATACTACAAAAACTATTTCCGAAGATAAATTGGTAGAATTACCAGTATTCGAGGATGTTCAGATGGGAATGTCAATGGGAATGGCTTTAGAAGAATTTGTTCCGATTACTTCTTATCCAAGATTTGATTTTTTAATATGTGCTACAAATCAATTAGTAAATCATTTAGATAAGATTAATATTATTTCAGAAGGACAATTTCAACCGAGAGTTATTATAAGAACATCTATTGGTAGTAGAATACCATTAGATGCTGGAGAACAACACACCCAAGACCACACACAGGCATTCAAAAATTTACTGAAGAGAGTTGATGTTGTGGTATTGGATGAATGGCATGATGTATTTCCTGCATTTGAACATGCATATCATAGACAGCCTGTTACAAAATATGATTCGTTAGTTACATTAGTAATTGAATGGGGTGATCATTATAATGCTAAATAAATATCAGCATACCGATATACCAATAAAATATCCACTTGCAAAAGAAACGATAGACGAAAAGGATGTTCGTGCATTAATTGAATGGTTAGAAACTTATCCACAATTGACAAAGGGAAAATATACTGTTGAGTTTGAAAGAAAATGGGCAGAATGGATTGGAACTAAGTATGCAGTAAATGTTAATTCAGGTTCATCTGCTAATTTATTGATGATTTATGCGTTAATGATTTTAAATCGAATGAAAAGTAAAAAAGTGATTGTTCCTTCTATTGGGTGGGCAACAACAATATCCCCTATAATACAATTTGAACTTGAACCAATTATGGTTGATGTAGACTCTAAGACATTCGGTATAGATTTGGAACAAACAGAATTTCTTTTAGAAACGGAAGATATTGGTGCAATAATTTTTGTTCAACAATTGGGTATACCACATTATAAAGATAGATTATTAGAATTATGTAAAAAATATGAAATTCCGTTATTAGAAGATGGTTGTGCATCACTTGGTTCAATCTATGAAGATGGTACTAAGGTTGGTCAAGTGGGAGATATGTCATCATTTTCATTTTATTTTGGACACCAATTATCTACAATAGAAGGTGGTATGATAAATACAGATGATGAAGAATTATATCATACATTATTAATGTTACGGAGTCATGGTTGGGGTAAAGATTTACCAAAAAAACTTTATAAACAAAAAATGGTCGAGAACAATATTGATACATTTCACGAACCATTTACATTTTTAGTTCCAGGTTTTAATGTTCGTTCAACTGATTTACAAGCTTTTATTGGTTGTAGACAAGTTGATAAAGCTGATTGGATGGCACAGAGGAGATACGAAAATCATTTGTTGTATACTGAATTATTGGGAGATTCATTTGAACATCAAATATATGGTAACGATAAACCAGCATCTATTTCATTTTCATTATTGGCTAAAAATGGTGAACATAGAAAAGAAATTGTATCTCGTTTGGCAAAAAATGGTATTGAAACTCGTATATTTAGTGCAGGAAATATTGGATTACATCCATTTTGGAAAGAACGATATGGTGAATTTCATGGTAAAGTTGCAGATAAAATTCATTCTTGTGGATTTTATTTACCAAACTACCCTGAATTAACAGAAGAAGATATTAACTTTATAAGTAAGGTAACTATAAATGAATAACTTTATTGAAGATTATTATAAAAATGGTTATGCTGTAATTGATGACTTTTTACCTATTGATATTGCTAATAAGTTGGAAGAATTATATTTTGAAGAGAATAATACATGGGATTTAGAGAATCAAGATTATGATGAGGCATATATGGATAAAAATAAATCGACATATGGTAAATTCAAAACGGATTCTGAATATCTACCAGATCCAAATGAATCCTTTACCGCTAAATTTTGGAGATCAAATAATTTAGAATCAAAAGTTGATGAAATACTCATAGACCATTTTAAAAAGAATTTAAAAAAATATGCAAAGTCAGAAATAGACAACTTTGATATGAGATGTTATAAGTTAGACGAAGGATGTCATTATAGATTACATATGGATAAACCTATTGGTGATTTAGGATTTGTTTACTATGTTAATAAAACATGGAAATGGGATTGGGGTGGAATATTGCATGTAGCAAAAGATGAATTTCAAGAAGATTTTCAACCAATTTTTCCAAAGTTTAATCGTGTTGTTTTTATGAACCACACGGAATTCTCACTTCCACATTTCATTAGTCAAGTTGCAAAATATGCATTACAACCGAGATTTACTTTAGTTACATTTGTAAGGAGAGATAAGAATGTTTGAAAATAAAAAAGTTTTAGTAACTGGTGGGACAGGAATGGTAGGACGAGAACTTGTCCAGTTATTACACGATAGGGGTGCAATAATAAAAGTTGTTTCTCTTGACAAACCATTAGATTTTACTGAAGATGTAGAATTTATAAAAAAAGATTTAACAGATTATAATAATTGTGTTGAGGTTTGTAAAGATATGGATTATGTATTTCATGTGGCTGGAGTGAAAGGATCAACAAAAATGTCTCAAACTCGACCATTAGATTATTTTCTTCCTATGATTAGATTTAATACTAATATGATGGAAGCTTCTTTTAGACAAGGAGTTAAATGGTATTTGTATACAAGTACAAATGGAGTTTATGCACATAAAGATATTTCACATGAAGATGATGTATGGAAAACATTCCCATCTGAAACTGATAAATTACCTGGTTGGGCAAAACGAATGGGTGAATTACAGGCAGAGGGTTATAAGATACAACACAATTGGGATAATATTTCAATTGTTAGACCTGCAAATGTTTATGGAAGTTGGGATAATTTCGATTTAGAAAATTCAATGGTAATTCCATCTTTGATTAGAAAAGGTGAACAGGCTGGAAAGGGTGGAACTATGAATGTTTGGGGTGATGGTTCACCGATAAGAGATTTTATTCACGCCCGTGATGTTGCACGAGGAATGATTTTTGCAGTTGAAAACAAGATAACCAAACCAGTAAATCTTGGTTGTGGCGAGGGAGTTACGATTGAAACAATAGCATTAACAATAGCAGACCATTTTGGATGTGAAATAGAATTTGATAAATCAAAACCAAATGGTGATCCAATTAGGTTGTTAGATATGGAGAGGATGTTTTCTAATGGATTCGAGTTATCAGTAAATATTGATGATGGAGTTAGAGAAACTATTGATTGGTATCTTGATAACCAAGACAATTTAGATTACAGATATAATTCTTTTAAGGAGTAAGATATGTTTAAAGATAAACGAGTAGTTGTTACTGGTGGTAGTGGGTTTGTGGGAACACATTATTTAAAAGAACTATTATCAAGAGGTGCAAATGTAGTAACACATACTCACGAAAGACCATTACAGATACAAGATGATAGAATCGAGGTCGTGGAAAATATTAATTTAGAAAAAATTGATGATGCGATGAAACTCATTGATGGGGCAGATTATGTTATTCATAGTGCAGGTAAAATAGGACATCCTGCAAGTATTGCTACAGATTTTCAAATCACATTAAATCAGATTGTAGTTATTACAAATGCTTTAGAGGCGAGTTACAAGTGTGGTGTAAAGGGATTTGCAGATATTAATAGTTCTACTGGATATACAGATAGAAAATATCCTGTAACAGAAGATGAGTATTGGGATGAAGAACCATTTATTTCTTATTATGGATATGGTTGGATGAGAAGATATAGAGAAAAAGTTATGGAACATTGTTCTCATTTGACAGATATGAAGATTGCAAATGCAAGAGGAACTGCAATGTTTGGACCTTACGATAACTTTGATTTAGAAACTTGTCATGTAATTCCAGCACTTATTAAACGAGTTTTAAGTGGAGAAGATCCGTTTGTAGTTTGGGGTAGTCCAGATGTTGTTAGGGATTTTCTGTATGTTAAGGATGTAGTCAATGGAACATTGTTAATTTTAGAGAAAGGTGAATCTATGAGACCATACAATCTTGGCTATGGTTCAACCGTTACTATTGGTGATATTGTTAATACAATTTTAAAGGTTACTGGTAAAACACCTAAAGTTGAGTGGGATAATTCTAAACCAACCACAATTCCTTTTAGGTCTTGTAGTACTGATAGGATATCAAAAGAACTTGGATTTCAACCAAAATACTCTTTTGAAGAAGGAATACAAGAAACCGTAGAGTGGTATTTGGAGCACAATAAATGAAAATATTAGTAACAGGTGGTGCAGGTTATCTTGGTTCGGTATTAGTTCCCAAGTTATTAAATAAAGGACATAGTGTTACGGTATATGATAATTTACTTTATAATCAATTATCTTTATTAAATGTATGTCATAATAAAAATTTTAATTTTATTTATGGTGATGTTAGAGAACATAAAACATTGAGAGAACAAGTTAGTAAACATGATGTCATCATTCCACTTGCAGCAATAGTAGGATTTCCAGCATGTGACAGAGATATTCATTTGGCAACATCAGTAAATTTCCAACAAATTCAAGACATAGTGGATCATTTAGATAGAGGTCAGTTACTTTTATTTCCAAATTCTAATAGTGGTTATGGACAACAAACAGAAGGAGTTTGTACTGAAAAGGATAGACTTACACCAATTTCACATTATGGGCATACTAAATGTGATGCAGAAAATTATATTAAATCATTCAGTAATGGTATAATATTCAGACTGGCAACAGTTTTTGGTATTTCACCACGAATGAGATTGGATTTACTTGTGAATGAATTTGTTTACAAAGCATTAACAGATAGATATTTGGTTTTGTTTGAAAGAAAAGCAATTCGTAATTATATTCATATTCAAGATATTGCAAATGTATTTTCTTTTATGATAGATAACTACGAGAAATGTCAAGGTGAAATATACAATGTTGGATTAAGTGATGCAAATTTAAGTAAACAAGAATTAGTAGATAAGATTCAAGAATATATTGGAGAGTTTGTAGTTTCTCATTCTGAATATTATGAAGATCCAGATAAAAGAAATTATATAGTTTCAAATGAAAAGATAGAATCTACGGGCTGGAAACCACAATATTCTTTAGATGATGGGATACAAGAACTTGTAAATGGATATAAGATAATTGTTAATAATGATTCAAGTCATTTTAGAAACGCATTTCCACTTGGATATGGAAAACTATTTTAATGAATAAATTAATTTTTGGTTATGAAAAATTAAAAGATGATGGGGACCCGATTGATAATTGTATAGAGTATGATTTTAATGGTTGGAAAATATGTGATTGCGGAAATATATTTTTGGGTATGTTACAGAGAGTTAAACATGATTATCTAATAAAGTCTAAGAGAGAATGGGAAAATTTGTTAGTTAATACTAAACAAGTTGATGATATAGATGAACCTTATTTTTATGTGGTTAATGTTAGAGAATTTGCAGGAGCACTTGGTGTAGAAAGAGAAACTGATAAAGTTTATGATCAGAGTGTTTTTAAACATATAAGTCAAGGGGTTATAAATGATTGTATTGATAATAAATGTAAGATAGTTTTAAATTATGGGTATGAAGGTTTTGGTAAAAAAACTAATTCGGGAGATACTATTTTATATAAACCTTTATTAGATAGATTACATACATTGTTAGACGAATATAAAATACCACAAAGTAATTTTATTTATCTTGATGCAAATCTTGTTTTAGATGATATTGATTTACCTACAGATATACATTATTTTTCGTATGACTATACATCTCTTGATTGGGAAAGATTTACAATTATGCATCCCAAGATGAATTATCATGGAAATACTTATTCTAAGAGAAATATGAAGCGTTGGGTTGATACAAAAGATATTATAAGAGAAAAGTATTTTTTATCATTCAATAGATTACCAAAATTTCATCGAGTTGAGTTAGTTTTGAATTTGGAAAAGTATGGATTTTTAGAAAAGGGGTTTGTTTCTTTTCCAGAAGATGGTCAATTTTGGAATTGGGGTATCTCAAAAGATAATAAATTATATCCATTTATGGAAAGTTTAAGGAAAAAACTTCCCTTAAAAATTGATGATGTACAATTGACAGATAAGAAATGGTCATATGAACTTTTTGATAATAATTTTTATTTAAAATCATATTTTCAAATAGTAGCTGAAAATCAATTTACTGATTTTGAGGACCAGTTAACTTTTACAGAAAAAACTTGGAAACCAATTACTAATTTTCAACCATTTATTTCTTTGGGAGATAGACATCATATAAAAAAATTAAGGGAGTGGGGATTTAAAACATTTCATCCATTTATAGATGAGAGTTATGATGATGTTATAGATACAGAGGAACGATTTGATATGGTAAAAAATGAAATTATTAAATTGTGTAATAAACCAATTGAGGAAATACATCAATGGTATTGGTCAATAGAACAAGATTTACGACATAACTATTATCATTTTTATGGTAAGTGGATTAATCAACAAAGGAATAAGTTATATAACAATTTAAAAGATATAAAATAATGTTAAGATGTGAACAAACTTTAACCATATTAATTCAACAGATGAGAGGTCAATATTTTATTTATCATAATTGTGAGACTTCCAATTTACCCTCTTGGAAAATTAGATGGAAAAATGAATATTTGCCCGATAAAAGATTTTATTTGATTGGTTCGGGAAATGACGGAGATTATAATGATGAGTTGTTAATTGATATAGATGAAATTTATGATTTTTTTGAAGAACGAAGTGTAGAAAAAAAGAAAATTATTTTTTTAACATCCAATAATGATTTAAATCATGGATTGAAAACTTTAACGGAAACAATTAAAACAGAAGGTGCCCGTAAAATAGCTTTAGACAAATGGGATAATTTAATTACAGATATAAAAACTGAAAAAATTGAAAGTGAAATTCCCTATTGTCCTTATATATTTAATGTGGGTGATCATCCATTAGATTATAATGATTTGGTGGAATGGTCTAATAAAAATATTGAACCAAGTAAATTATTTACTACAACAATGTGGACACATAAAGTTCCTTATAGTATTTTATTTAAAAAAATTTTAGAGAGTGGATTGATTAAAGAAATGTCAATCTTTGATGATGAAGATAAGGGATGGGTATCATATGCTAATGGTTCATTGTATAATGGAGATTTGATTAATAGAAGATTTGAGATAGATATGGGTGAAGATGTATGGGAAACTAATTGTTATGATATATTAAGAGAAAAAATTAACGATTCATATATTAATCTTGTTGCAGAAAGTAATGTTGATTTTACAATATCAGAAAAAGAAAAAAATAAATGGTTTCTAAATAAAACTAACCAATACTATAGAACTATAATGACAAGTAGTTATTTGACGGAAAAAACAATGTGGCCAATTTTTTTGAAAAAACCATTTTTTATTTTTGGTGGTTATGGGAGTTTAGATGCATTAAAAAATTATGGATTTAAAACATTTGATAAAATATTTGATGAATCATATCAATATGAACCCGATATAGTAAAAAAATCAGAGATGATAGTGAATCAGTTGATTGAATTAAGTACAAAGCCAAAGGATCAAATACTAAATATGATAGACTCAGTTCAAGGCATACTTGAACATAACCAGGACTTATTAGTTAGTAATGCAAAAGATAGAGCAGGTTTAATTTTGTTGTATGTTCATGGTAAGATAGAGGATATTTTAAATGAATGATATTATTAAAAAAATATTAACTCTCAAAGATGATTATAATATGATAAGGGTTGATGATGTATATACTGATAAATGGATAGGCCGACATTATGGTAGTACACAACCAGGTCGTATGGGAAAAAAAGGGTATACTGAAGAAGAATTTGATGAAGTAATTAATTCTTTAAAAGAACTGATAAAATATCAAAAGGATTTAAAAAATTTCATATTTTATTATAATGGAGAGAGAGGTCCTGAATATCCAGAGTTTGAAAGAATATTAAAAGAATTAAAAAAAGAATATCCAAATTCAAAATTTATTTGTATTTATAATGATTGGAGAGAGTTCCCAGATACGGAGTTTACATATATTATAAGTCTTAATTATTGGATAGATGTTTGGCATGATAATAAAGAAAACCATGAAAATATTGTAAATATAGGTAATAATCATAAAAGAACAAAACTTTTTATCTCTAAAAATAGGGGAGATAATATAAGTGGAAGTCGAAGAAAATGGGTAGATTTTATGAAGAAAAATAATCTACTTGAAGATGCACATTATAGTATAGGTTGGGAAGGTAAATGGCTTGAAGATGATGTTGGTGAATCTACTACAGGAATGAATGGACCTGATGATTATAAGGTAATAGATTTCTATAAAGATGTGTTTGTAGAAGTTGTTACAGAATCGTTGATTGGATATGAAAGTATAGGACATGGTTACTATAATAGTGAAAAGCTTTGGCGTCCATTTTTGATGGGTGTTATTCCGATGATAATAACCTTTCCAAATGTGAATGTTCACCTAACAGATATGGGATTTGATATGTTTGATGATGTGATTGATACATCATTTTATGAATATGAAAATTTTGAAAAACAATTTGAAATTATAAATAAAAATTTAAAAATAGTAAAAAATGATTTAGTGGTAGATGGTAGGTTTAGGGAAGATATTTGGGATAGATTGAAAAATAACCAAAAACATTTTTTAAATCAAGATAGTATTGAGAATTATTTAAGGAAAATAATATGATAGAACACGGACATATTGATATTAATATATCCAAAGAAGATTTAGATTCCTTAGATTTTAAGGATGAGGTTATTTGTTATAAACAAATACCAATTTTGGAAAAGTATTATCATGATTCAAATAGTAGAATATATGAACTTTTTCACGATGATGTTCCAAATTGGATGGAAGATATAGTAAATAAACTTCCACAAGATTGGGATTACTCATATTATTCTATTTTAAAAGTTCCACCTGGCCAAACGATTCCGTACCATATTGATAAACATTATAAAATTCAACAAAAATATGGTAAAGGTGAAACTTTTAGATATTGGATAGCATTAGAAGATTGGAAAAGTGGTCATTATTTTGATATTGAAGATGTACCAGTATTCAATTGGAAAATGGGTGATTATGTAAAATTTAGTAAAGAATGGCATACAGGAGGAAATATGGGTAGAGAGCCAAAATATGCAGCACAAATAACTTGTCTTATCACATGAATTTATTAGATAAATACAATTCTTTATCAGAACCATTAAAACAAGAGATAAGAATTTTTATTGATAACTCTGATGACATTTTTTTATCACCGAGTGGTAATAAATTAATATTTCAGCATGCCTTTGAATCATTCGAGAGATTTGAATATAAAATTTTCCATCAGGCAGTAGCTAATGCTGGATTTTCAGATGATGAATGGGTGTTAGTAGATAGTAATTTTAAAGAAGATTATAAGAATATTTTACATATTGATTTTCAAATTCATAGAACACGAGAACATTTAATTAATAGTAAAAATATTAATTTTTATCCATATAGTGATAAACAAATATCGGAACTGAAATCACATAAAAGAAATAGATTATTTTTGTCGTATCACGGAGCTCCACATCCAATGAGAATTATGTTATTACATGAATTGGATAAGAGAAATTTATTACAATATGGGTTAGTTTCATTATTGAGAAAACCAACTGATGGTGATTTTGAAGAATTAAGGAATAAAATACAATCTGATGATAATTGGGGTGAAGGTGGTGAATATTTTGAATCTGCACCACATTTATTAGATGTTTCCGAGGACCTTTCGGAAGGTCATAATTTTAAATCATTAAATAAAAATTATTATTCAGATAATACAGTTTATCATTCACTTGATTTTCCCTATCAACATTTAAAGGAAACATTTTTTAATATAGTTCCCGAAACAAAATTTTTTACTATTGAAGAAAATGCAAAGTATATTTTTGTTACAGAAAAAACTTATAAGGCAGTCGCAACTCAACCATTTATCGTGGTTGGTCGTCCAGGAATATTATCTCATTTAAAAGAACATGGTTTTAAAACTTTTCCTAACATCTTTGATGAAAGTTATGACGATATAGAAGATAATATGGAAAGATTTAATCATATAATTAATCAAGTGGAGAAATTATGTAATAAAGGGTATGATTATATTCGTGATTTATATTTAGAATCATTTGATACTATTTTATATAATCAGAAAGTTTTATATGATACAAAAAATAATAATTTTGATAAACAATTTAATAAGTTAATTAAGGATATATAGTGAGGTGGTTTGCAATTAATAATAAGTTTAATGAATAAACTAATATATATATATGTATAGGGAATAGTTATGAGTTACGGAAGTATATTTTATATAAATGGTTGTAGTTTTGTCGCTGGTGCGGGATTACCAGAATGTCATAGGGCTACAGTTGAAGTACCATCTTCATTGGGTGGTAAATTAAACAACACTTATAATTTTAAAGAGTATTATAATGATTCACAAGGTGGATGTAGTAATGATAGAATTAGAAGAAAGACAATAGATTTTCTAATAAAAAATAAACATAGATGGAATGAAATTGTGGTAGTTATTGGTTGGACTCAATTTACTCGATTTGAATTAATAGATGAATATGAAGTTATCGATGAAACAAGGCGTTTTAAATATATTCAACTAAATTCAGGTATGTCCCATACAAGAAAATCACCTGATAGGGCTCGAACATTTTTTGATAATATGTTTAGTATAAAATCTGATATGAAAAAAGTAGCAAGGTTTGGTTTAGGTTGTGATCTGAGAGCTGAAACGGATGGTATTGATACCAAAGATGCATGGTCATCATTTATGGTAAGACACTACAATCTTGATGATAGATATGATAAATATTTAGATAATATATTGTATTTACAATCGTTTTTAAAGATAAATAATATTAAATATGTGATGTTTGATAGTTTATGGAGTATAAATGAATCGGAGATGTCTAATAAATTCACATCAAAATATGATTGTATCGATTTTGATAAATGGGTTTGGGGTGAAGGTGGAAGAAGTTGGACAGAATACTTACATCATATAGACCCAACAAATACACAGACAAGAATTGCAATAAATGATGACCATCCAAATGAACATGGAGTGGATGTTTGGTTTAATTTTGTTAATAGTAAAATAAAAGAATTATATGGGTAAATTAATGGAAAAATTTAATAAGTTATCAGATGATGAAAAAACCAATATATCAATTTTAATACATGGAATTGATAATATTATTGAATTGGATGATAAATTGATATTTGATAATCATAGTGAACCAATGGATGAATCTGAGTACTTACAATTATCAAATATAGTATCTAAGTACTATGATGATAATGAATGGGAACTGATACATTGTAATTTATCTTCCAAATTCAAAAATACACGAGTTATAGATTCACAATATACAAGAACATATAATCATGTAAAAAATAGTTTAAATTGGGATTTCATACCTTATAATGTTGATGAACTGAAACATAAAAGAGAGAAGGTGTTTTTATTTTATAATGGTTCTTGTGATAATAGAGCAGTTCATAGGTTAATGTCTTTCCACTATTTACTTGAATATGGTATTATTGATAAATTGTTATACTCTCTGTTAGAAAAACCAACCGAAGAGACTTATTCCGATTTAGATAATTATGAAAGTCATTTTAAAAGTGGTATTGATTGGAGAAAATACGACAATTTTTTTCAACAGGCACCTTTTCTGTTAGATGTTGATTTAGAAGAACATAATTTTGTTGATTTGGGTGGATATCATAGTGTGGCCCCACAACATTCACTTGATTTGTCCTTTAATCATATTAAAGAAACTTATTTTTCTTTAGTAACGGAAAGTTTTTTCTTTGAACCACATTGGTGTGAAGATAAATCATTATTTGATATATCAGAAAAAACATATAAATCAGTATTAACACAACCATTTATAATAATGGGAAGGCCGGGTATTTTAAAGTATTTAAGAAAAAAAGGATTTGATACATTTGATGATGTATTTGATAATTCTTATGATGAGGTGGAAAATGATTGGGAAAGATTTCAACTCATAATGAAGGAAGTAAATAGAGTTTGTAATTTAGAACAAGAAACCTTACAAGAGATATATTTAAATTGTATAGATAGGGTTGTGTTTAACCAAGAAAAATTTTTTAGCTACAAGGGAGAAATAGAATGAATGTAGGTTTTATAGGATTAGGAAAACTTGGTTTACCGTGTGCATTAGCGGTAGAATCAAGAGGTCATAAAGTAGTCGGTTATGATCCTTCAGAACAAGTTAAAGATATTATTGATACTAAAAAGTTACAATATCAAGAAATATGGGCACAAGAACATTTAGATAAGAGTAAAATAGAAATAACATCTATAGAAGGAGTGGTGAAACATTCAGAGATAATTTTTGTTCCAATACAGACACCACACGGAGAAAAATATGAAGGTATAACGAGAATTCCTAAAAGTAGAACAGATTTTAATTATAGTTTTTTGAAAAAAGGATTAAAAGATTTATCTGATGAAATAGAAAAGCAAGGTGAAGATAAAATTGTCATTGTTATTTCCACAGTTTTACCAGGAACTATTCGTAAGGAAATCAAACCACTTTTAGGGAAACATACTAAATTATGTTATAACCCATTCTTTATTGCTATGGGAACTACTATGAGGGATTTTCTTCATCCAGAAATAGTTTTATTTGGTGTAGATACTGAATGGGCAGCAAAAAAGGCAAAGAAATTTTATAGAACATTACATCATGCACCTTTTTATGAGACAACTATCGAAAATGCAGAATTAATTAAGGTGGTCTATAATACTTTTATATCTACAAAAATTGCATATGTAAATACCGTAATGGAAATGGCACATAAGTTACCTAATACTAATGTTGATGATGTTACAAACGCATTAAAAATGTGTGATGATAGAATTATTTCAGATAAGTATTTTAGTGGTGGAATGGGAGATGGTGGTGGATGTCACCCAAGAGATAATATAGCATTGAGTTGGTTATCAGATGAATTACAATTATCACATAATTGGTTTGACCATATAATGATGCAAAGAGAAAAACAAACCGATTGGTTAGTAGATTTAATCGAAGAAACTTCTATTAAGTATAAAGGTTGTTCTGATGGTTATCCAGTAAAAATTCTTGGTAAGTCATTTAAACCAGAAACAAATTTGGTAACAGGTAGTCCATCAATTTTATTAGAAAATATATTAAAAGAGCGAGGACATCAAGTTGAGATATGGGATCCGTATGTAGATGATTTTCCACATTCATATATACAACGAGATTGGAATGTTGCAAGTGAAAATGAATCAAATAAAGAACCACATATATATTTTATTGGAACAAAACATCCAGATTTCACAACTTATCAGTACAATCAAGGTTCTATAATACTTGATCCTTGGAGATATATTCCAGAACAAGAAAATTGTGAAGTTATTCATATAGGAATTGGAGAGATTCTCGAATAACTTCTAATATTTTCCTTTCTTTATATTTATTAGTGAATCATTACATCTAAACGGAGTTTGCTTATGATAAAGCTAATAGATTTACTAAACGAGGGAGTTAGAGACCCAGGGATTTTTAAAGCAATATTCCTTGCTGGTGGTCCTGGTAGTGGAAAATCTTATGTAGCCCAACAATTATTCGGAATCCCCGAAAAAGTTAATGTATCAACATACGGACTAAAAATGGTCAATCAAGACCAAGAATTAGAGATGTTTTTAAAGAAATACTTTGGAACTCTTGATATTGACAATATGCCC
>MDTE01185846.1_pt1 | contig 17590 bp, 15 predicted proteins | sample 811231 | NCBI WGS metagenome assembly MDTE01 (sample SAMN05326651, study PRJNA326480) | marine metagenome | isolation source: seawater | place: Indian Ocean: Red Sea | collected 2010
AAAGTTTTTGAGAAGTTTTATTTTTAAACATAAAATAGATTTTGTTTTCCCATTATCTGAACATGAACAAGATGTGCTTGCATCAGAAAAAAAATTCTATGAAAAACGTGATGTTAAATTAATAATATCAAATAAAAAAATTATAGATATTTGTAAAAATAAAATTAAAACTTATAAATTTTTAAAAAAAAATAGTATTAAATTTCCTAAAATCATAGCTGCAAAAGATATAAATAAAAATTTACCAGTATTATTAAAAGAAATTAAAGGCAGTGGAAGCAAGAACCAAATATTAATTAATAATAAAAATATGAATTTTTTAAGATTTAAAAAAGGATCATTTTTTCAAAAATATTTTAAATATCAAGAATATGGTATGGATATTTTAAATGATTATGATGGTAATTTTTTACACTTTGCTGTTAAAAAAAAACTTTTGATGCGCTCTGGAGATACCGACAGAGCAATGATTGTAAATCCTAAGAAATTTTTATATTTAGCTAAAACAATAAGTAAAAATCTTAAGCATGTTGGAAATTTAGATGTTGATTTTCTTTTAAATAAAAATACAACTTATGTACTTGATCTCAATCCTAGATTTGGTGGTGGATACCCATTTACTCATGAGTATGGGTACAATTATATAGAGTCTTTAATTTTAAAATTACAAAATAAAAAAATAAAACTAAAGTTTAAAAAATACAAAAAACAATACAATTTATTTTCAAAAGGTATAACAATATATAAGCACTGAACATGAATAAGACTTACATAATTGCAGAAGTTGGACCTAATCATCAAGGGTCAATAAAAATTGCTTGTGATTATATAAAAAAACTTTCAAATATAGGTGTAAATGCTGTCAAATTTCAAATCGGTATTGCTGATGAACACTACTCTGATGATGCATTTAAACCCAATTATCAAAAAAAAAAATCTGAAAAAAAATTGAGTATTAAAGATTTAGCAAAAAAAAGACTATTAAATCTTAAAGATCATATAAAGTTATACAAAACATGTGATAAATATAATGTAGATTATTTGTGTTCAGCTTTTGATTTAAAAAGCTTAAAATTTTTATATAAAAATACAAATTTCAATTATTATAAAATTGCATCAGGTGAAATTCATTCATTAGATTGTTTAGAATTTCTATCAAAAAAGAAAACTCCTATTATTCTTTCTACAGGTATGTCAAATATCACAGATATTAAAAAAAGTTTAAAAGTTTTAAATAAGTACAAAAAAAAAAAAATAATAATTCTGCATTGTGTAAGCAGCTACCCTACAAAAGTAGATCAACTAAATCTAAATTTTATAAAAAAAATTAATGCGATATTTAATTGTCCAGTTGGTTTTTCTGATCATTCTACTGAAATATTACCATCTGTCATAGCTGTATCACTGGGAGCCAAAGTTATAGAAAAACATGTAACATTAAATAAAAGTTGGAAAGGCCCTGATCACAAGGCATCTTTAAATATTAAGGAATTTGAGAAGATGATCCAATTAATAAGAAAAACAGAAAAAATTCTTGGACGTGAAAACAAAGAAATCTCAGAAGAAGAATTAAAAAATTCTTATGCATCAAAGAAAAGCTGTGTAGCAAAAAAAACCCTTAAAATAGGAGATAAAATATTAAAAAAACATATTTGCTTTAAAAGACCAGGGACTGGAGTAAGCCCTTTGGAACTAGAAAGTATTATCAATAAAAAGGTTAAGAAATTAATTAAAAAAAATACAATAATAAATTTTTCACATTTATTATAACTGAATGAATAAAATAGATATAACTACAATTTTTAAAAAAACTTTTAAAAACAGAAATAAGCAACTTCATACGCCTTCATTTATTGGAAATGAAATAAAATATTTAAAAAAATGTATTGATACAACATATGTTTCTTACGTAGGAAATTTTGTTAATCAATTTGAAAAAAAACTTTGTAATTATACGAAATCTAAAAATGTAGTAGCAGTCAATTCTGGAACTTCAGCTCTTCATTTAATATTACACTATTTAAACTTAGATAAAAATTGTGAAGTTTTAATTCCTAGCTTAACATACGTGGCAACCGCCAATGCCGTTAAATATTGTGGTGCTAATATAAATTTCATTGATATTGAAAAGGAAACACTTGGAGTATGTCCTGTCAAATTAGAAAAATATTTAAATAAGATATGTGTTTTTAAGAAGAAAAAAACAATAAATAAATTTACTGGTAAAGAATTAAGAGCGTTAATAGTTGTTCACCTTTATGGTTTTCCTGCAAAAATTTTTCAAATTAAAAAAATTTGTAAAAAGTTTAATTTAGTATTAATAGAAGATGCTGCTGAAGCATTAGGATCATTTTTTCATAATAAACATTTAGGAACTATTGGTGACTTTGGAATACTCAGTTTTAATGGAAATAAGATTATTACCTCAGGTGGTGGTGGGGCAATTTTATGTAAGAAGAAAAACCAATCTGATTTTTTTAAACATATTTCGACACATGCCAAAGTGAGAAAAAAAAATGATCATTTACATGATAAAATTGGTTTCAATTATAGAATGATCAATTTATCAGCTGCGGTTGGCTGTGCCCAATTAGAAAAAATTAAAAAAATTATTAATTCAAAAAAATATAATTATAAGTTTTATAAAAAAATTACAAAAGAAATAAAAGATTTTTATATAATTAAAGAACCAAAAAATTCAAAAATAAATTATTGGTTGATTACTATTATCTTTAAAAGTAAAGATTTAAAAAATAACTTTATTAAAAAAATGAATAAAACAGGTTTGGGTTCTAGAAATATCTGGAGGCCTCTTCATACACTAAAAATTTTTAAAAATTGCCAGTCAGATATATTAAATAACTCTGAAGAAATTTTTGATAAAGCAATCAATTTACCAAGTAGTCCTTTTCTGTTTAAGAAATAAAATGAAAACAAAAATAATAGCATATTCTGTGGGAAGATCAGATATTGATCGATATAGTCCAATCCTAAATTACTTGCATAATCATAGTAGTATCAATCTAAAAGTTGTTGGATCTTACTTACATTATTTATCAATTTTTGGTGAAACATTTACTTATTTAAAAAAATTTAACTTAATTAAAAGAAACTTAAAAAAACAAAATATTGATGATCCAAATTTAATCGCCTCTAATTTGGGCAATGAGATAAAAATTTTGTCAAAAATATTTAAGAAAGAAAATCCACACATCGTTGTTGTGTTAGGTGATAGATATGAAATGATAGCTGCTCCATTAGCTGCAATTCCTTTTAATATCCCATTGGTTCATTTTTATGGAGGGTCTTTAACTTTTGGTGCTATAGATGAGCAAATCAGACATGCTATTACTAAAATGTGTCATCTTCACTTCACAGCACATGAGGATTATTCAAAAAGAATAATTAAAATGGGTGAGGAAAAATGGAGAGTAAATACAATAGGAATTATTAATCTTAAAGATTTAAAATCACAGAAAATTTATACAAATAACCAAATAAGAAAAAAATTAGGACTTGATTTAAAAAATAAAACTCTACTTGTAACACTACACCCTACTACTTTAGATAATATGAATCTAAAAAAAAATTTAATAACTCTATTAAAGTCTATTAAAGACACGAAATTTCAGGCTATTTTTACATACCCTAATTCAGACTATGGATACAAAACTATAATAAAATTAGTTCAAAAGTTTTGTAGAAGCTCTAAAAAATTCATATTTTTAAAGAATTCCTCAATAGATTTATATCCTTCATTAATGAAAAAATGCTATGCAATGATTGGTAATTCCTCTAGTGGGATAGTTGAATCAGGCACTTTTCAGCTTCCGGTAATAAACATAGGGTCTAGGCAAGATGGAAAAGTTATGGGGAACAATGTAATAAATTGTAATTTTGATTATAATGAAATAATGAAAGCTTTTGATTTAATAGCTAGTAAAAAATTCAAAAAATCTTTAAAAAAATTTAAAAATCCATACGAAAAAAATTTTTCCCTTAAAAAAATCAAAGATTTAATTTTAAATTGTAAAAATAATAAGAAAATATTAAATAAAAAATTTATAGATTAAAGACAAAATGTTAGAATATTACTTAATAAATGAAAATGATAATCTAAAAATTGCACTTGACTATCTAAATAAAAATCCAGACAAATGTTTAGTAGTTCAAGATAACAAAGGTAGACTTTTAGGTACAATAACTGATGGGGATATCAGAAGATCAATTTTAAAAGGTTTAGATTTTCAATCTAAAATTTGCAAAATATACAATAAAAAGCCTTTCTTTATAAAGTATAAAAAAAAAATAGATAACATTAATATTTCAAAAAAAATTCTTAACAACTATTCTGTTATTCCATTAATTGATTCTAATAAAAAAATAATTAATCTATTAAGCAAAAATTTAGTAAGTAAAAAAAAACAATTCACAAATAAAAAAATTAAATTTGATATCCAATTTGTTCCCGTTGTAATAATGGCTGGTGGTGAAGGTAAAAGGCTATTGCCTCATACAGCTATAATACCAAAACCTCTTTTGCCATATAAGGGAAAATCATTAGCTGAACATATTATTTCAAAATTTCAAGATTATGGATTTTATAACTTCATATTTACAATTAAATACAAAAGTAATTTAATGAAGGCTTATTTTTCTAATTTGGCAAAAAAAACAAAAATTAATTTTGTACAAGAGTTAAAATCACTTGGGACAGCAGGATCTTTAAAAAAACTTGTAAAAAAGAAGGATAAAACATATTTTGTTATTAATTGTGACTCGCTGATTAATTGTGATTATATATCTTTATTAAATTTTCATAAGGATAATAAAAATGATGTTACACTAGTAATTTCTAGAAAAAATCAAGTTTTTAATTATGGTTCATGTATAATTAAAAAAAATGGAACTCTAAAAAAAATTATAGAAAAGCCATCTACAACACACTTAGCTAATACAGGCCTTTATGTAATGGAAAAAAAAACATTTAATTTGATAAAAAAAAATGAATTTCTTAATATGAATCAACTAATAGAAAGATTATTAAAAAGAAAATTTAAAGTAGGGGTTTATCCAATAAATGATGATGATTGGCAAGATTTAGGAACATGGGATAAGTTTTAATAGATCAAAAATAAACTAATGCTTTATAAAAAAAAAATTCTGGCAATCATACCTGTTAGAATGGGTAGTAAAAGATTGAAATTAAAAAATATAAAAATTTTTAAGGGAAAACCTCTTTTTTTAAATACAATTCATTTAGCCAAAAAATGTAAATATATCGATGAAATTGTTGTTTCCTCAGAAAATCAACTAATAACTAAATATTTTTACAACATAAAAAAGGTCAATTTTAGACTCAGACCAAAGCAAATTGCTAAAGATAGCACAAAAGCCAACGAGGTGATCTTAGATGTTCTACACAATATCAAAAGAAATTATGATTATTTTATTTATTTACAGCCCACTTCTCCATTACGAAACTTGTATGATTTAGAGGTATCACTAAAAAAAATAGTTTATAAAAATATTAAAAGCCTAATTTCAGTTTCATTAAACTCTATAAATCCAAACGGTGCCATATACATAAGTAAGGTCAATCATTATAAAAAAGAAAAAAAATTCAATAATAATCATTTTTTAAACTATCAAATGCCTAAATTTAGATCTATAGATATTGATCATTTAAAAGATTTTGAAAAAGCAAAAAAGATTTAGTTTACGCATAAATGAGAATAATCGCTAGACTCGACGTTAAAGGCCCAAATCTAATTAAAAGCATAAATTTAGAAGGTTTAAGAGTGATGGGAAATCCAAATGATTTTGCAAAAAAATATTATCAAGAAGGTGCAGATGAGTTGATTTTTATGGATCTAGTTGCAAGTTTGTACAATCGTAATAGCCTACACAGCATAATTAAATTAGCTTGTGAAGATATTTTCATACCATTTACTGTGGGAGGAGGTATTAGATCTCTTGATGATGCATTGAAAATATTTGATTCCGGCGCTGATAAAATATCTCTAAATACAAACGCTGTTCAAAACCCTAATATACTCTCAATTTTATCAAAAAGATTTGGATCACAAGCAATTGTTTTGTCTGTAGAAGCAAAAAAAAGACAGAAAGAAAAATGGGATGTCTACGTAGAATCTGGCAGAGAAAAAACGGGTTTAGACGTAGTAACATGGGTAAAAAAAGCACAAGACCTGGGCATAGGTGAAATTTTACTCACATCAGTAGACAAAGAAGGTACAACCGAAGGTTTTGATGTTGATTTAATAAAGGCTGTCACAAGTGTAGTAGATGTTCCTGTAATAGCTAGTGGTGGGTTTGGTAAATTAGATGATGTAGAACAAGCTATCAAAATAGGAGGAGCAGACGCTATTGCACTAGCTCATGTCTTACATTATGAAAAAATATCTTTGAGAGATGTAAGAAATAAAGCTATTGATTTAAGTCTTAATGTAAGAAAATTTAATCAATGAAAAAAATTATCATTATAAATTACGGATGCGGAAACATCTTAAGTATTCAAAGAGCATTAAAAGAGATTGGTTATCAAAGTTCTTTAAGTAATAATAATGATGAAATAATGAGTGCAGATTTTGTAATTTTACCAGGCGTGGGAGCTTTTGAAAATGCGATAAAATTATTAAATAAATATAAACTCATACACACTATTAAAAATTATGTAGCACAAAAAAAACCGCTGCTTGGGATATGTTTAGGTATGCAAATACTATTTTCAACAGGATTTGAGATGGGTTCTCACACTGGTCTCAATTTTATAAAAGGAAAAGTTGATAAGATTAACAAAGATCGAAATAATAAAAAAATTAAGATTCCACATATAAATTGGAGCAATTTATACTTTATAGATGAAAATTCAAAATTTAATTTTAATCAAAATTTGAATGGAAGAAGTTTTTATTTTGTTCACTCGTACATGGCTTTTCCAGAAAACAAAAATGATTTAATAGCTTACTGTAAGTATTTTGATATTAACATTCCTGCAATAATTAAATCTCATAATGTCTTTGGATTTCAATTTCATCCCGAAAAAAGTGGTAAAAATGGATTGGAAGTATTGAAGAATACTATAGAAGGAGCTTATGGCTAAAAAAATTATTGGAGTCGTTGGATTAAAAAAAGCTCAAATATCTTTGTTAAATAAAAAATATTCAGAAGCTGAGTTTATTGATGTAAACGACAATAATTTTTTCCAAAAAAAAATATTGAAAATAGATGCTTTAGTAGTTCTTTATGAATATCCGGTAAAAAAAAATTTATCTAAGTTTTTAACAATTAAACATAAAGAATTTAAAAACCTAGATTGGGTACATTTAACAAGAGCTGGAGTTGATGAATGTGAATCATTTATAAAAGATTATAAATTTAAATTTACTGCTGGAAAAAAAATTCAGGGACCTAATGTATCCGAACATTGTGTATCATTATTATTAGCAATAACCAGAGGGTTATTTGATCAATATAATGATAATAAATATTCTTTTAGGCCAACAGAAATAAAAGATAAAAAAATTTTAATAGCTGGTTTGGGGAGTATAGGAAGCGATATTGCAACAAAATTAAAAAATTTCAGCTCTTCAATTAGCTCAATTGGTCATTCCCATAAATTAAAAAAATATATTTTAAAAAATTATAATTTAAAACAAACTCCAAAAATTGTAAAAAATTTTGATATATTGATTAACACTCTACCCTTAACTAAAGAAACTAGAAAAATTTTTAACAAAAAAATTTTTAAAAATATGAAGAAAAAATCTATTTTTATAAGCGTGTCTAGAGATCAAACGATAGATATCAGAGATTTGAAAACTTTTATTAGAAAAAGAAAATTTTTAGGAGTAGCTATAGATAATACAGGATCCTTCAGAATGAAAAAGAAAATTATTTATGATAAAAAAAACAATTTTTTGTTGACAGATCATTTGGCAGGTATCACCACTGATAACTCAAGAAGGATAAAATTAGTCTTTGATAATATTAAATCATATGTTTATGGTAGAAAACCAAAGTATGAAGTTTCAAAAACAAAAGGTTATTAATGAAGATTTAACAAAAATTTAGTTTTATGGATAAAATTGATATATCAAAAAAATATAATTTACCAAAAAAAGTAAAATTTTGTAAGAGATGTGTTATTTCAAATCAAAGACCAAGAATAACTTTTGATAATGAACAAATTTGTAGTGCGTGTAGATATTTTGATTACAAAAAATCGATAGATTGGAATAAAAGAGAAGAAGAATTAAAGGAGCTTTTAGAGAAATATAGAAGTAATAATGAAAATTATGATTGTGTGGTTCCATCTTCAGGTGGAAAAGACTCAGCATATGTTGCACACGAACTAAAACACAAATATGGAATGAATCCTTTGACAGTTACCTGGTCCCCGCTCAAATATACATATATTGGCTGGGATAATCTTACTAATTTTAATGATAGTGGTTTTGATGTCATTATGGGAATGCCTCAAGGTGATATAAAAAGAAGGTTAACCAAGCAAGCTTTAATTGAAATGGGTGATCCTTTTCAAGGCTTCATCTATGGTCAAGTATTATTCCCTGTAACAATAGCAATAAAATTTGGAATAAAATTAATTTTTAGGGGTGAAAACGCAGAAGCAGAATATGGAGGTTCACCAGAGAGCTGGAATAAAAAATCTTTGCCGATTGATGAATTTAAAAAAATATGGTTTTCAAATTACTCTCTTGATTTTTGGCTTAACAAAGGGTTTACAAAAAAAGAACTTAAATTCTTTTACCCTCCTGCAATTGAGGAATTGAAAGATAAAGAATGTGACTCTTATTTTTATGGATATTTTAGAAACTGGTCAAACCATAGCAATTTTTACTACGCTAGCAAAAATACTGGATTTAAACCAAATACAAGGAGAACAGAAGGAACTTACACAAAATATTCTTCAATAGATGATAAAATGGATACGTTTCACCATTGGTTTGCGCTCATAAAATTTGGACATGGCCGTTGTACTTCAAATGCAGCGAGAGAAGTTAGGGAGGGATATATAACTAGAGAAGAAGCAGTGGCATTAGTTCACAAGTATGATACAGAATTTCCAAAACTCTATTTCAAAGAATTTCTAGAATTTACAGATTTATCTGAAAATGAGTTCTGGGATATTGCCTCTACTTGGAGAAACGAAAATCTTTGGAAAACTAAAGGGAATGACTGGGTAAAGAAATACCCTGTTAAGTAATGAATAATATTCATAGTTATAAATTTTTTGAGGATAAAATCATATCAAAACTGAATAGATTTAAGCTTGATGTTAAACAAATTAATGAATTAAAGAAAAAGTTTAATTATAAAAATATCCTTATTATTGGAGCTGCAGGTTCAATAGGTTCTATTTTTACAATGACTTTACTTAAATTATTTGAGTTTCAAAAATTATATTTATTAGATAAAGATGAAAATCAATTAACTGAACTTAATAGAGAGTTGCTACTTATAAATAAAAGAAAAATTAAAAAAATTGAATTCATATGTAATGATTTAAACCTTATAAAATTAGACCAATTTATGAAAATTAATAATATTAATCATTATCTAAATTTTGCTGCTCTCAAACATGTCAGAAGTGAAGAAAACATTACATCAGCTAAATACTTGTTACAAACAAATTCATGGAATTTTATTCCAAAGAATTTAAATAAGTTAAAAAATTTAGAAAGTATATTTTCAATTTCTACTGATAAAGCAGTAAATCCTAGTAGTCTTTTAGGGTTAAGTAAGAGAATTATGGAATTAAATTTATCAAAAATTAAAAAAAAAAATTCTAATCTTTTTATATCCACTACAAGATTTGCAAATGTAAGTTTCTCAAATGGAAGTATATTAAAACTCATAATCGATAGAATTCACTCAAAAAAAGATTTTGGAATACCATTAAATGTTAAGAGATTTTTTATAACGCATGAAGAAGCGGTAAGTTTATGTTTCAAATCAATGCTTAAACTTAGTGATGGATTCATAATAATTCCAAATAAAAAAATTTTAAGTACTCAAATTTCAATTAAGACGATACTTTTAAAAATATTAAAAATTCTAAAAATAAATTTCAAAATTAAAAAAAAATTCATTCTGGTAAATAAAATATCAAAAATTCATTTGATCGATAAAAAAATTTTAGGTCAAAAAAAAAAGGAAGAGCTTAATTTTAAATTTGAAAATCCAGTAAATTTTCCAAATGATAACAGTGTTGTTAAGATTAAACTTATGTTAAACAATTCTATAAATTCAAAAAAGATTTTAGAAATTGATAAAGTTTCTAATTTCAAAAAAATTAAAATTGAACATTTTATAAAAAATTTTACAAAAAGAAATAAAGGAAAAAAAATTACTTACGAACTTTAAAATATTAAATTAGAATTATACAGCTTCCAAAATTAATTAATGTTTAAATATTCATTATAAACTAATGTTTCAATTTTTTTATTTTTATTTTTATTTTCTTTATTATTGAAAATATAATTATTAAAATAATTCTTATACCTTTTTTTATTTATTTCTTTTATATCAAAATTAATTTTTAACAGGTCATCTTTTTTATCAATATTTACAAACGATGAACCCAAAGTTCTTGAAAATATTTCAATAATCTTTTTTCTGTTTTTTATTACTCTTATCATTTCATCATTAATTAAAAAAAATGTTGGTTTTTCATAAATTACAGAATATGAAACAGCTGTTGTATCATGAACCAATGTTGCAAAACAATTTTTGGTAAGTTCAAGAGTTTTATTAAAATAAATTTTCCTTCTTTTATAATATTTTTTATAGGAGTTTACTGATGCTTTTGGATGAGCAGCTATAATTACATTCATGTTATATTTTTTTTCCAAAAATTCAAAAAAACTATTTAACGACTTGTAGAAAGGTACTGGATCAATAGTATCTCTCTTAAAATAATAATAATCTGGGTGGTTGTGTTGATATTGATCTAAGTACAAAAAATACTTTTTCAATTTTACTCTATTAAAATTTGTTTTTAATTTTTCATTTAAGTCCCAAGAGTGAGTTTTAATGATATTGAAATTCTCATATTCTGTTTCAAATTTTTTTCCAGCACAAAAATATATAGTTTCTTTTGATAAAAAATTTTTTTCGAGAAAGTGATATATTCTTATAAAAATTAATTTGAAAATTCTTCTATTAAATATTGATAAATAAGATTTTTCAAAAATTTTTAAACTTGGTATATTTCCTAGCTTAAAAACTATTCTTTTTTTTTTCTTAAAATATAAAATTGTTTTTATAATTGAACTTTTAAATCCAAATAACGTGAAATCTAAGAATAATTTATCATCGGTATTAATATTAAATAATTTAAAAATTTTATAGAGATTATCGATTTTAATAATTTCAATTTTACTATGATTAAAAATTTTTTCAATTTTAAAAATATATTTTTCATCTATATAAAATATTTTTATTTTATCAAAATATTTTACATAATGATCTATGCCCCACTTAAAATAATTTTTTTTATCAAGATGAACTGAAGTTAGAATATTAAGAGTCTTCATAAATTTTTCGTAAATAATTCTTAATTAAACAAAAGTATAGGTCTAACTTTAAGCTATTTGATAGCAAGAAAACCCTCGAAAGATCCATATTTAAAAATAGTCATTATGTCTTTAAAACCAGATCTTTTAAGCATTTGAATATTACCTAAAGTTGAAAATGGCTCCATTACTCCTTTTAATGATCTAGATTTTCCAATTATCTCCTCAGAACTAAAACCTTGAGTAAGTTTAAACTCATTATAAATTTGAGTTAGGATATCCTGAAATCTCGCATCACTACCTCTTACTTTTTCTATAAAAAAAAATGCTCCACCCCAATTAAGTGATTTATAAATTTTATTTATTAAAATTTGGCGTTTTTTAGGAGAGATGAATTGTATAGTATAAAAAGATGAAATAATGCAAGTATTACTTAAATTTACTTTTAAAACATCTTTTTTTTGAAAAAGAATTTTTTTTGACTTATATTTTCTTTTACAAAAATTAATCATTTCTGAAGTATTATCTACTCCAATAAATTTTATTTTTTTTTGATTTTTATTGTGCCTGGCATATAACTGTTCTAAAAAAGTCCCCGTTGAAGATCCAAGATCAATAATTCTAGCTTTATCTTGAATAAAAAAATCTGAAAGATTTAAATATAGTTGTTGAGATTCTTTATATAAAGGAATTGATTTATTTATATGTTTATCAAAATATTTGAAGACATTTCCTCTGAAATTCCAATTAGAATTTTTTTTTAGGATTTTTTTATCTACTTTCATTTAAAATTTTTTAATTTTTTCTATATCTCTTATTTTTTCTAAACTTGAAATCCCAGATAATCTCATGGTTGTTTTTAATTCATCGATTAAAGAAGATAAAACAAAATCTATTCCTTTACTGCCATCTGCTATTAAACCATATGCAACAGGTCTTCCAATTCCCACAAAATCTGCTCCAAGACTCAATGTTTTAAGAATATCAGTTCCAGTTCTTACACCACCATCGACCATAATAATTACATTTTTTGGTACGATAGATTTTATACTTTCCGTAACCTCCATTGCAGTAATATCCGTTTCCAAAGTTCTTCCTCCATGATTTGAAATCCAGATACCATTTACGCCTAAATTACAAGCTCTCTTCGCGTCATGTTTCGACAAAATTCCTTTTAAGACTAATGGTACATCTGTCAATTTTCTTATTTTCTCAATATCTTTCCAATTTATTGGATCACCTTTTTTTTTTCTAAAATATTTTAATGGTTTTTTTTTGTAATGCTTTCTTGCATCATATCCTTGATCCATTTTATTATAACTATATGATCTAACTGGTGAATCAACAGTAATCGCGATGCTATTACAACCATTAATCTCTGCATCAAAAATTGATTTTTTAATAAAGTTAAAATCGTTATCAAGATATAACGAGGAACATAGAAAATTTTTAATCTTTTTTGGATTCATTTGATTTAAAGTTTCACTTGAATTATTTGGAAAAAAATAAGGAACTCTGTGTTTTTCTGATGAATTTGAAATTAAGTATTCAGCTCTAACATGGAATTGATTTAATCCTCCCACTGGACAAATTATGATTGGAGAAGAAACCTTCTTGCCAAAAAAATTTTTCTCTATATTTAAGTTAAAATTACTATTCAACACCCTTGGAATTAAACTAATTTTTCTAAATATTTCTCTATTTTTAATTGTTGTATAGCCATACTCAGCAGATCCATCTAACCATTTCCATGCATTAGGTTTAATCTTTTTTTTTGCAACTTCAGTAATCTCTCTTATTGTTGTTATTTTTTTTTTCAATATTTCTCTCCTAGAAATTCAATATGATATGTGTGAGAATATTTGTAAATTTTCGATTTCCATCTTGAATTAAATTTCAAGTCATAAAAACCCTTTGCATTATATTTATCTTTCCTGACTTTTGCTCTATTAACACTATAAAAATATTTTTTAGTAAGTCTTTCTAATTGGTTTATATAATAGTCTTGTACTTCATTTGTCATTTCACCGAGAGATGTTGTATTAATAGATAAATCAATAGTATTGTCAGCAATCTTTTTAATGCAAGTTTGGGGTAGAATCAAAATATCGTAATTAAATATTATTGATGCATCAATTTTTTCTAAATTAGAAACATCATTAAAAGTTCCAATTTTTATGTCTGGATAATTGTTTTTGAAGAAATAATGTGCAAATGCACAAACCTCAGGGAGCTCAATAATTATGGGTATTACATTACTCATTTGATTATAAAGCATTCTACTCAATCCACCATATCCTCCTCCAAGATCTAAAATTATTTTTTTTTCAATTTTTGAAAAATTAGTATTTTTTATAATTTGAGATGAATAATAAGCATATCGTAATACTCTATGGTTAAGTCTTTGACCTCTATAATTTAAACAAACACTGTTACCAGAATAACTTTCTGAAGCAGCACGCAAAATATTAATATCAATAATTTCAGATAATTTATGATACAAGTTTATTAAGCTCAAAGATTTAATTTTATTTAATCTACCTTCAATATCACCTTTTAAAAAATTTTGGTCTGCTAGCAATGCAGCTTTTGTTTGCTTGCTTTTACGAAAATTTTGAAATTCATATTGATTAAGTGATCCGTCATCATTTATGAAAATATCTCTAAATTCTTTTCTGCATTTTATCCACCAGGGGGAGTCTTTAAAATTTTTATTATTTTCTAATGATTTTATAGATGCTCTATAGTTTTCTTGAATCTTTATATATATTTCATTATTTAGTTCTTTATTATTCTCAAAAATATGTATTGCTTGTTCGGGCCATGATGAATGATCATGCCCAAACTTTCTTTTATTTTTTTTATTCTCAAAAGAGTCTAGAAATACCTCCGACTCAAAAAATCTATTGAATAATAAGATAAAAAACAAATTAATTGTTAATATAAAAATTCTTCCAAAAAAATTATAAAAAATTGTAGAAGCAGGAGGGCTTTTTAAAAGCATCATTCTTTCTGAAATTATTTTAGATTTTTTATTAAAAAAGAATGTTTGTAATAATGTAATTAAATGAAAGAATTTTGATGAAGGTCTGTGGTAGGATTTAAATAAATAATTATATATTTTTGACATCATAATTTAACTCATCTTAGTTAGAATTGCTAAATTTAAAAGACAAAATACAAATTTTGCTTCTGCATTATTCATATATTGTTTTTTTAGCAAATCATCTACATTGTTCATGTTTATAATTTTGTTGATATAATTACTTTGAAATAGTTGATCTCTAAATTTTTTTGAATTTGTTTTAAAAAATTTGTTTATATTAGCATAAAAACCAATTTTTTCTCTAAAACCAATTATTGATTTAGGTAAAATTTCGCTAAGTGCGTCTCTTAAAATAGCTTTACCAAATCCATTATTTATTAAACAATCGTCTGGAAGTGAATTAGAATATTCATAAAGATCATGTGATAAAAATGGAGCTCTGTTTTCTATTGAAAAAAACATTGAAATTTGGTCCGCACTTAATATTTGGGGTGGAACAGTATCTCTAAAAAGATCTAAAGATAATTGATTTTTAAAAAAGTTATTTTTGCAAAATTTTTTTTCTCTAAAATTAGTTTTGGACTTTATATTAATAAATTTTTCGATTTCATTTTTTTCATGAAAAGATGGTAATTTTTTTTCTAATTGTTTTTTGTAATAATCAAAATCAGATAGAATTCTTGATCTAATAAGTGGTTTTGTAAATTTTTTCCATTCATTAAATATTTTTGAAAATTTTTTATGATTATAATAAGAAACCAGATAATTCATTTGATGAGTATAATATCCACCAAATATTTCATCTCCACCTATTCCATTTAATAAAACTCTTAAATTTTGATTTTTTACAGCCTTATTTAAGTGTGCATATACAAGATATGAAATTGAAGCTAATGGATAATGGGTGTCTGAAATTATCTTTTCTAAAAAATTATAATTATTTAATTGATTTAGTTTAATAAAATTTGTTCTAATTTTATGTTTCTTAGATAAGTCATTAATTCTTGGGCTTTCATCATAATTTGTATCATTTGTTAAAATTGAAAAGCAATGTAAATCAGTATTATTATAAATTTTTGCGATTGTTGCTATTGCTGAAGAGTCTATACCACCGCTTAGTAAACATGCAACAGGGAAATCTGATCTGAGTCTTTTTGAAAAAATATCAATCATTAATTTTTTAAGGTCCTCTTTACGTTCTTTATGAGAAGTTTTTTTTATTTGAATTTTAGGTTTTTGAATCCAAAAAGTTTTCTTTTTAATATGAAGTTGTTTGTTTATACTTAAAGAAGATGAGGATCCGAGTTGTTTTATATTTGTGAAAAATGTTTCGTTATTTAAAAATAATGACTTAAAACCATAGGAGATAAAAGAGACTATCTTTTCATTATTAAAATTTTTTTTTATTCCACTTAGAGCAAATATATAACCAAGGTTAGAACCATAAAACAAATTACCTTTATGGCTTAAAAAATAGAGTGGTTTTTCACCAAATCTGTCCCTACATAAAGTTAAATTTTTTTTGTTTTTATCAAAATAAGCATAAGACCACATTCCATCTAGGTTATCTTTGGGTAAATGATTATTGCATTTTGATAAATATTTTAAAAGTACTTCTGTATCAGAATTTGTTATAAATTTTTCATTCACCATTTTTTTTTTAAGTTCAAGGTAATTGTAAATTTCTCCGTTAAAAGATAATACTCCATTTTTATCTTCCATAGGCTGACAAGATTTTTTTCTTTTATCAATAATTGATAATCTTGAATGAAGCATAATTGACACTTTGTCATCAAAATTATATTTTCTTAAATTTTGATAATCAGGACCTCTCCTCTTCATCAAATCTAAACATAAATTTATTTTTTCTTTAGAAGGAATATCTTTTTTATAACCAAAAAAACCTGCAATACCACACATAACTTAAATAACCTTTAGTAGAATTATCAAAATCAATTTTACATAAAATTTATAATTTTAACTTAATTTATTAAAATCTATAATTTATAATATTTTTATTTATCAACATATTGAATATTATTTAAATTTTTTTTTCTTTAAAAAATTATTAAAATTTTTATTTTTGTGATCATAGTACATAATTTTTTTAACATATTTTTTGACTATATAATTCCACTGATTATCTGAGTAATTTTCGACTCTTGAAATATAGTCAATCAAAATTTTTTTTGAGAATTTACAAGACCAAAAGGGGCCTTTCTTAGGATATTTCAAATTAAAATTTTTTACAGGGAACTGATTAGGTGGAAATGATAAACATCTAATATTTTTTGATAAAGCCTCTAATCCTAAAGTTGAATTAGTAAATACTATCAAATCATGACTATTAATTGCTTTGTAAGCATTTGAAATATTTTCACCATCTATAAATTTCCAATTTCCCACTATCATATTTTTTCTAAAAAAGATTTCCTCTTTTTTAGAATTCTTGGAAGACAATGATAAATCCCAACCTTTTTTTAAAGATAATTTATAAAGTTCGTCAAAAATTTTTTTTTCTTTGTTTCTTTTTTTTGTTTTAATTGGATCCTTAGGATTATTTCTGTAGCCTTGTTGAGATATAAAAAGAATCTTTTTTTTAGAATTAAACTTTTTTTTTTTGCGAGTCTTATAAAATAAATTATTTTTTAAAGTACCAATTACTTGATAATTAGACTTAATAAATTTTGAGTACCTTAACTTGTCATTTTCACTTATTGTAAAAAAATTATCAACCTCTAATCTATCTTTGTTATTTTTATAATAGTTTTGGCACTCCTCAAAGAAGGTTTTATCTCTAGTTGAGGTTTGGATACTCGTAAAATTTCCTTTTTGATAAAATCTCTTTAATGTATAAAATGTTAGGTTATTATCTAAGAAATTTATTACTAATTTTGGATTTACATATTGAATATACTCTAAATAATAATTCTTGCCTAAGTTTCTAAAACCTTTTTTGATTACTGAACAAAGTAAGATAAAAATA
>MDTE01005845.1_pt1 | contig 17586 bp, 11 predicted proteins | sample 811231 | NCBI WGS metagenome assembly MDTE01 (sample SAMN05326651, study PRJNA326480) | marine metagenome | isolation source: seawater | place: Indian Ocean: Red Sea | collected 2010
CTCAAGGTCTCATCTTATTTAGTAAGAATCAACAGTTTATTATGTTTTCAGATTCTGAGATTCTTACACCAGCATCAGCTATTATTCGTGGTATATCTAACTACGAAATGGATGATAAGATTGATCCAGTAGACGTAGGTACTAGAATTAACTTCATTAGTAAGACTCCTAGTTATACTAGAATATTCAGTGCAGCTACACGTGGTTCTGAAGAGAGTCCTATTGTAGATGACATAGGTAAGATTGTAGCAGAATGGATACCCGCTGATATAGATAATGTTATCTCTAGCCCACAGAACTCTATGATTGCCTTGTATGGTAGGACTAGTCCTGATATATACTTCCATAAAACTTACAGTGTAGGTGATAGGAATGTTATGCAGGCTTGGTTTAAATGGACTATGCCAGGTGATGTACAGTTTGTCACTATTGATAGTGATGTAATGTGGATCATTGTTAAGAGTGGATCAAACCATATACTATTAAAAGCTAACGTAAGTAAAGCAACAGACGAAGACGTTCTACAGACAGCTGACGGTCAGCAGATTAATCCTCACATGGATCTATACGCACCAGCTAGTTCTGTTAAATACAGAGAGGTTAAAACACTTGCAGTATCAGCAGGTGGTTCAGGGTATACAGGAGTACCTACTGTAACTATATCAGCCCCATCTGATCCTAACGGTGTAACAGCTACGGCTACTGCTACGATAGGTGGAGGTGCTGTAACTGGGTTTACTATTACTAATTCAGGTAGTGGTTATACGGCAATACCATCAGTAACTATAAGTGGTGGTAGTGGTAGTAATGCTGCTGGTACAGCAACAATTGAAACATTTAATGGTTCAAAGTGTTACTTACCATTTACAGACATAACAACACTTGATCCTGTTATACTTCTAAAAGGTACTTCAGGTTTTACTGTGAGTCCTAACCGTGATGAAAGTGAAGTAGCTTCTGACGCTGGTGGTACATACTATAAAATACCTAAACTAGATTTCTCTGGTTCTGCTGCAGATGTGTATGTAGGTTATCAATATAATTATGACATAGAACTACCTAAGACATACTTTAAACTCAACCCTGAAGGTACAATATACGACTACCCTGCATCACTAACTATAGCACGTATGAAGTTTGCTGTAGGTCTTTCTAGTGGTGTAGGTTTCAAGATGAAACGTAAAGGTTATATAGGACCGAAGGATACATTCACAGGAGATAGTACAAACGGTACTGACGGTACTGCTGTATTTAAAGTACCATTCCCGCTTAAAAAGGAGAGTGGTGTATTAGTTAAAGTTAATGGTGATGAGAAAGTAGCAGGTACTCACTACAACTACACATCTACGGATGATCAAGGTACTGTAACTTTCACTTCAGGTAACGTACCATTAGGTGCTATAGCTGGAGGTACGTCAAATAACAACACAGCTACACCTGCTGAAAGTATAGAGATTACAACTGATACCTGGTATGATGTACATCCAGTACAGGATTCTAACCAGTACTTAGCAAGTGATGTCCCTTTAACTGAACAAGCAGTATTCACTATACCAGTACATCAGAAAACAGATAACTTCGACCTAAGAGTATTTAGTAACTCACCGTTCCCTGTCTCACTTAATTCAATGATGTGGGAAGGTAACTATTCACCACGATTCTACAGAAGAACTTAAACTAATGACCACCCAAACAGAAAGAGACTATTACACTGGTTTAACAAAAGAAATCATTAAAGAAGCTGCAGGTAAGAATAAATTTGCTCATGATTACCTGTGGAAACTTATGTGTATATCACGTACAGTCGATGATATTTATGATATGGATCAAGAGATAACTAGAAATCAGCTATTAGAAGCTATTAATTATTTATTAGTTGAACTACCTTATAACCCTTTCTTTATAAAATATAGGGACACTCTAACATCTCAACATGTATCAATGCATAACGCCTGGTTATCATCTAATCTATGGGATAAAGGTGATGAAACATCTAAGATTTATGCACATGTATGGAGAGACTACCACCATGAAGTTGTACCATTAGTAGCTTTACTGACTCAAGGTCCGAAGAAAATGAGAGAAGTATCATTTAAAATTAGACAAATGTTTAAAAAAAAATTAGGAGAATAAACTAACATGGATATCATGTTTAACATACATGGAGTATCTATAGAGACGTTACCTCCGGGTACACAACATCGATACACATTCAATAGATCTTTAATGGGTCTAGAAATGATGAGTGGCGGTGGAGGAGGTGGAGGCTCCGATGGTCCTGATTGGGATGAGGTTGCTGACCTCCAACATGAAGCAGCCAAGAATCAAGATGCTGATAACTGGGCGGCAGCTCAACGTGACTGGAACCAAAGTAGGTTAATCAACGACGCCAAACGTCGTAACGAAGAAGTCGCTGCACGATGGAAAGATATGAGTGCCGTAAGGCAATGGGATTACCAAACCCAGATGCAAGAGGCACAGTATAATGCACAGGTAGCAGCGTATAATAGATCTGAGAGATTCTACGAAGCTCAAATAGCGTATAATAGAAAAGCAGCTGACATGGCTTACGAGCAAGAAGCTGCTGTAACAAAAGAACGTTACTTTGCATTAGCTTATCAAGGGGCAGCTCAAGAGTTAGCCACTGATATGAAGCGTGCAGAAACTGGTATGAAGTTACAAGCTTCACGAGCTGAGAGCGCCTTCAAACTACAGGACTTAATGGTAAAACAGGTCCAAGGTGAAGGTAAAGTAAGAGCTAGAGGTAGGGTAGGTAGATCAGCAGATAAACAATATCAGTCTTTAGTTGCAGAAGCTGGACGTGCGACTGCACAGTTAAAGGCTCAAATGACGGCTAATGATCAACAATACAACCAAGCTAGATACGGTATAGAAGCTGAGAGATCTTTACAGAAGGAACAGTGGGAACAATCTAAACTAAGTATTGGTGAAGCTTACACTAGAGCTACTAAAAAGATAGGTTTAGATGAATACGGAGCGAATCTAAAGGCAGACGCCAATAGAATGATGAAACCATCACCTCCTATACCTATACCAAAACCACTTGAAACACCTAGATCAGTTATTATAGACTCAATGTTACCAGTAAGAAACAGTGCTCCAGTATGGGGTTCTGGTATGGGACCAGGTTCTCCAGGTGGAGGAGGTGGTCAAATGTCAGGAGGTCAAGTGGCTATGACTGGATTAGGAGCAGTTGGTAGTGTTATGGCTGCAATTCCAGGGCCAACTCAAATACCAGGTGCAATAATGGTGGGTGCAAGTATGATAGGCAATGCCCTTTTCGGATAAAATTTAAACAATGACAAGTAAACTGTACGCAGAAAGTGCCCCACGGGGTTTCAAAGCATACCAAGTTGAAATACCAGTAGCTAAAGTACTGAATCGTATTAAAGAACATGGTAAACAAAAAGTAGCCAGTATCGAAGCCGTAGCTAAGGCTGATAAAGAACGGAATCGAGCATGGTTAGAAAGTAAGCTACACGCTGATAAAGTTACACTAGATAACATAAGAGAGAATTACCGCTTCTCTGAGAGAAACAAAGCAAGGATAGCGAAGGCTGAACAAAAAGAACTAGATGATAGAGTTAAGTCTGCACAGATTGAATACAATCAAAATGCACGTAGACCACCAGATAAAAGTCTTTTAGAGAAGTTAGGACCAGCACTAGCTAAAGCTGTACCTGCTATTGTAGGCGCTGTACAAGCACACCAGGCAGGACTAGATAAGGCTGCTACTGAAGCTGCTCAGGAAATGATGTGGAAGTTAGATATAACATCCGCAGAATACAACGATATGATAGGCCAAGCTAATTCCCTACGTGGGGATACAGTAGCTTTGGAAGCCTACTACGAAAGTTTGATAGGTAAATTCACTGATAAGACTGGTCATGTATTTACAAGAGATGACTTTGTAAGATTACTAGAAGATGGTAGTGGTGCTTATTCAATCGCTGCTCAGGGAGTAGCTGCTGTTAATGGCATGTCTGCGTATGAGCAGAACATGAAGATGTGGGAACTGGAGAATAAACGTAAATATAATGATCCAGTACTGTATCAGCAGGCACTAGAGGAACAGTCAATTGTTGCTCGTGATGCAGCTTTTGGTAAAGATTACTTCAACAGTGAATTATCTCACTATGTAAAGTTTACTAAGATAAAACCACAGTTTGATAAGATCACTGATGCGATGCTTAGTCGTCATCATACTTATCTAGATAGAGAAGCTGAGTATACCCATGGATTAAAAGAGTCTTCTAACTATACTGTATTTGCAGCAGAAAATGACTACGCCAGTTGGGGTCAACATATTGAAGGTCGTGTAGTAATTAGAGGTGGTGACAGGAATGTAGCATATACAGAGATGTTTGATACACTTGATAACCTTGCCAAAGCTGGTCAATTAGATTTACAAGATGTAAACTGGTTGATGAAATATGGTAGAGATTCATCTGGTAATCAAGCCCTAGGTACACCAGGTAATAGTAATCTATATTCACAACGTGTAGACCGTCTTAGAAATCTTGTACTCAATCAAGCACACCAAACAAATAATATAATTGACAGGCAAAAAGCTTTAGGTATGAAAAACTTAAGGCAACAAGTTCAAACTCAACTTGCTACAGAACCTAGTGCTGCTGCTGCTCTTAAGATTAGAGATCAAATCATGAACACCCATGAATGGAATGGGATGACTCATGAGCAGCAGAACCAGTTCCATAAACTGTGGAACCCACTATTGAAGCATCCAAAAGCTGATGTAAGGACATTTGAACAGAGAATAGGAGTACCTGGAGCAAATTCATTAGTTAAAAGTCAAGCAACTAGTACTATTGAAAGCTCTGCTCAAGACCAAATAAAGTTATCACTTAAAACTTTAGCAGTTCCTGCAACTAATCAGGGTCTTGTTCAGTCTGAGTATGAAACTATATTAGAACAGGAAATACAGAACGTTATAGATAACGGTCCTTCACAATACAGAGATAATACACAAGCAAACCTAAGTAGGATTGTTAGTGAAGCTAATCAAGCAGCACAAGAAAGGGCAGAACGTGAAGGTTTATTTAAAATAGAAAAGGATCCTGATGATCCATCTAAATACATCTTTACTAAATATGGTAAACCTTTAGAATATGCACCAGAAAACAGTAAAGCACGGAGAGCAAGGTATAATACTCATAGAGATGATACTGATAAAGTATACTTAGGTGGTGAGTCAGAAAGAGGTAGATTTAATGGCTTTGCTTTAGCATACAATGAAATGATAAAAGAAGGTGGTGAGATAACAAGACAAGATATTATGGCTTATGCTGGTGGAATGAGTTACCTAAGAGAGATGTCTCAAGTAACAGGAATACCAGTCAGTGAACTATTTGCAAACCAATTAAAAGTGTTACATCCAAACATAACAATACCAAATTCAGCAATCACAACTACTGAAGAAATAAGAGGAGCAGAACAATTAATCAATAAAACACTTCTTGATATGCAGAGTGGTAGACTTGGTGTAAGTACGGATGTATCAGGGTTTTACCAAGGTGGTGGAATGCCTACATTGAATCCAGGAATTCAACGTACTAGTCATACACCAGGAATGATACCTCAAGATGCACCATCTGGTGCTTGGCGTAATCTAGGTGCTAGTGGACCTTATGCTGATATTCTAAACTTTATTCAGAGTGTAGAAGCTGTTGGTGGTTATAATGTATTAAATACAGTAGGTGCTACACCAGGACTTGACCAGATGACAATAGCTGAAGCACATAGAGTAGCTATGAATTCTGCAGGATCTGGAGCCATGGGTGCTTATCAACAGATGCCTGGATACTTATTTGATAGAGCTAAGAGTGTTGGATTAGATCCAAATACTGCTATCTTTAATAAAGAGAATCAAGAGAAGTTAGCCATTCTACTGATTAATGGAAGTGGATATAAAGCTTGGTTGAACGGTCAATTACCTACAAGTACTTTCGCTAATAGATTAGCAGGTCAATGGCGTGGTTTACCAGCTGGTTCACATAATAAAACCTATCAAGATCAATATGCAGGTGCCAATGCAGCTGGAGAAACATGGGATAGATTTATTCAAATGTTAGAAGCACACAAACGTATGAGGAGTCAAGCACCTGGGTACCCATATATGCCTAGTAACCCACAACTTAAATCACAAAGAGGTAGGGTGATATGACATATACACCATTTCAAGCAGCTAGTGACGAATTAGCAGTTGAACAGGAAAGACAGAGGGATGAAGAACTATCCCTACATACACCTTCAGAAGTAGATAAAGCTGGTCCTGACTTTGTACCTGGTGCATCAGAAGCAGCTGAAGAAGCTTTAAAGATACCTAGAGCTGCAAGTCGTATATCAGATGATCCTAACTTTCTACAGTGGGTAGAAAGTCAAGGATTGACTGAAGAAGACTTAATCAATATGGCTGAAGAACGGAAGAATGCAAACCTACTAAACACTGGTATCACTGGATATGAGACACCGTTCTCTGGTCTAGAAGGTGTTAAAGAAGCAACTATGCCTGTTACACAAGGTTTAGTTGATACAGGTCTAGGGTTAGGAGCTATGGTTGCTCCACCAGTTTTTGAACCTGTTAAAGACTTCTGGCACGATAATAACCCTCAATCAGATAATGCTGTATCACACACAGTAAGAAAACTATCTGGTGTTGTGTTACCTTCTATAATGGCACCACAAGTTGTCTTACCTGCACTTGCTAATTCACCTTGGGCAATGGGACTACCTGCTGCTGTTAAAACCACAGGTGCTATTGCAGCACGTCTAGGTCTTGACACAGGTATTGTTGCATCCTCTACGTCTGCTGATGATGAGAATGCAGCTAAGGCATTGAATGATGCTTTTGGTTGGAGTCTACCTTGGGCTACAAGAGAAGGTGCTGGTCCCGACGAAAGAAGGTGGTATAACCTAATGGAAAACTTAGGTATGGCTGGTGCTGCTGAATTAGTACAAGGTGCCTTCTCATTGAGGACTATCCTGAAGAACAGACATGCAGATAGATTTATTGATAAACAGTCATGGTTACATAACTTTGACTTGAATAGAAGTGAACTACATAGTGGTCAAGTTGCACCTGGTTCTATGATTGAATGGGATCCTGGACTTGTAGCAATACCACAGACAGAAGAAGCTGTTGAAGGTTTAATTAGGAATGCTGATCAAATTACACAAGAGACAGTAAGTCCTGCTATTAAAGAGATTGATGATCAAATTGAACAACTAGGCCTACTCGATGAACTAGGTGAAGCAGAAGAACTACGGTTAGCTGAACTAGTTGCAGAACGAGCTAAGGTTGAAGTTGATGAGATGGCATTCGATCCACTTACTAAGAACCTAGATGAAGCAGCTAAAGCAAGAGAGAATAATTTAGTACAGGAAGCTACAGAAAGAGTACAGACTAATCAAGGTGAATACGATCCAATTATCCATGATCCTGCAGAAGCACAAGCACGTGCCCAATCTGGAAATGGTCCCGCAGATCCTCTAGGAGCTATGGTAGATCATCATAGGATACTGAATGACATGAACACCACTAATGGACGAGCCAGAGCGGCTCTGCCTACCTCTGGTTTAAGGAAACTAGTAAGTGGTATGTCAGGTTCAGAACGTGGTGACTTCTTAGAAGAATTAGTAGCTGCTATGTCACCTTCTGAAAGTGTTGAATGGATCATTGAAGGAAAATGGAAAGCTACACCTGAAGAGCTTAAGGCTGCTGTAGATCAGAAAGTACTAGAGATATACAATCTAGATACTGAAGCTTTAGCAGAAGCAATGAATACACTTAAGTCTAAAGTTACTTTAGGTCAAGAGTTCCTAGGTGATGAAGAGTTTATTGCATACTCTCTGGCATTCAGAGAAGTCTTTAATAACCTCTACGATCCACAGAAGATCAGAGCTTCAGCACTCGCTACACAACAAGCAGCAGATAACGTAGCAGACGCATCTAGAGCTGCACAAGTGTTAGATAATGTACTAGATAACCGTCGTCAACAAGAACTACTAATTGATAACCTTGCAGTTGTTGCTAAAGAGACACGAGCTAATAGATATCTTTGGGGTTACCAAGGTCAACTCTTAGATATGGTTAAGGATCCTAGTCCTAACGTTACTCAGAAACTAGTAAATCTTTTAGAGAAGTTTGAAGATGACTATGCTAAAATACATACTCAAACTGATGAACTTACTAATACACTAAAACAGATTAACAGTGAAAACCCTGAACTACTTAAACCGTTTGTAAAGGCATTCGATATTACAGATGGTAATGTAGATGACATCATTAAGTTGAATAGGTGGGCTGAAAAGAACGTTAGTTGGACTAAGTTATTTGTAGACGTGGATCCAAGTACACCTAGTCTATTTGCACAAGGTTTACATGGTATACGTTATAACAGTATGCTTAACGGTTTAGCACCTATCCGTGCTTTTGCTGGTAACTCAGTTATGACTATAGGTAAGCCTATTTCAATGTTGGCTGGTTCCGCATTTGAAGGTGTAGGTGAACTTGCACGTACAGGTAGTGTTACTACTAGTGCTGCTACAATCAAAAGAGCACTGTATACCTATGGTGGTGTCGTTGAGAACTTCCAACGTGCTATGAGGCACATGGCTAAAGAGTGGGATTATGCAGTAAAGAATCCAGAGAAGACATTGATTAGAGGTAGAGCAGATGTTAAGTTTGCACAAACCGATAACTTTGAAGCACTAGAAGCTATGGCAGATGTATGGGAAGCTGAAGGTAGATATGGTAACCTCTTCTTCCTTAAGATGGCTCAAGCCGCTTCTTGGTACAACAACTTACCTATAAACAGGTGGGGTATCAATGCACTACATGCTATTGACGGGTTTACGAACTCCATGATGGCTAGTGGTATGGCACGAGCTAAAGCTTATGATGAACTATTAGGTAAGACTAATGGTGTTATTAATCCTATAGACTTTGATGATCTTCAAAGACATCTATACAGTCAATCATTTGATGAAACTGGACTACTAACAGATACAGCTGCTAAACATGCTGCAAGTGAGATTTCTTTAAACTTAGATCAACCTATCGTTAAGAAGATAGATGATTTGATTAAACATGTACCAGCACTTAAACCACTGTTTATGTTCCCTAGAACAGGTATTAATGGCTTAGCTATGGCATGGTCGTATAATCCAATGAGTGGTTTAGGTATGGCTATGGGTAAAGCACGTAAAGTGTTTAACGCTAAACACCCATTAGAAATAGAAGAAGCACTTAAACTACACGGTATAAATGAATTCAGTGAAGAAGCATTCATGGCACTTAAGAATGAGTACCGTGGTCGTCAAGTGATGGGTGGTGCTGTTGTGATGGGTGCAGGTTTAATGGCATTCAACGGTAACCTAACAGGTAATGGTCCCCACGATTACCATGAAAAACAAGATATGTTAAGAATGGGGTGGAAACCTAATAGTATTAGACTTGGAGGAAAGTGGTACAGTTATAGAGGTTTAGAACCTTACCAACAAATACTTGCATTAACAGCAGATACTGTTTACTATTCTACTAGAGTAGACGAAGCAGCTACTGAAGATATGTTTAACAAGCTCAGATATGCTATCACAATGAATGTTACTAATCAAACATTCCTTAGTGGTTTAAGACCTCTTGTTGGTTTGATTAATGGTGACCCAACTGCTACTCAACGGTTCATTGCTGGTTGGACAGATCCACTAGTACCTTTCTATTGGTCAGGTGCACGTAACATACTTAATAATGTAGTTACACCACAACTTAAAGATGTGGATAATGACTTCCGTGAATATATTAAAAACAACAGTAGATTCTTCTTTAGAGGTAATGAAGAGTTAAAGGATCAACTAGATGTATATACTGGTGAACCTATAAACTATCATGACCCTTGGACATCTACAATTAATGCATTCTTACCTTACTTTAAATCTAACGGTGGTATGGAACCATGGAGAGAATGGTTACTTGCTAGTGGATGGAATAACTTGAATAAGTATCGTATGAATAAATATACGAAAGCACCATTAACTGCAAGTGATAGGTTCTTTATAAACAACTATGTAGCACAGTATGGTGGTCTTAAAGAACAGATAGAACGTATAATGGAGATGGATAGAAAAGGTAAGTTTACACAGAAATATGTAGATGCACGTGGTCAGATGAGTCAAAAGGAGTATCCAATTAGTAGTTCATTCATACATCAAGAATTGGACAGAGTACACGATATTGCCTTTAAGAATGCGTGGTTAGCACTTGAACAGGATAATAGGTATTACAGACCTACAGGATTGCTAGAGAAATACAAGAAAAAACAAATAGAGTCTGGCAACCTTGAGGCTGCTAAACAGACACAAAATCAAATACAAGAACTTTTAAAACTTAGTAAATAGAAATCATGGCAGCCTCCTATACGGATTATACAAGCTCCACCAGTAAAATTAAAGATTTCACCTTTCCATACATTAAACAATCAGACATTAAAGTACGTAAAACTACTTCAGCAGGTGTTGTAACTGAACTAGTTGAAGGTACAGCCACAGGTGCTAGTCCAGGTCAATACACTTGGACTAATGCAACTAGGATTACATTAAATGATGCTCCTGTATCCGCAGATACTATTCGTGTCTACAGAGATACAGCCAGTGATGCACTAGTTGGAACCTTCTACCCAGGTTCCGCTATTCGTTCTTCAGACTTAAACGATAACTTCACTCAAAACTTATATGTAACACAGGAAGCAGAAGATAGTGTAGATACAGCAAACACTAATGCTTCAACTGCTAAGACTGACGCAGCTGATGCCAAAGAGCTTGCTACTACTGCTGATGCTAATGCAACTACTGCACTAAATAACTCACGTGAATCTGATGGTTCAGGTGGTTATAATTCAGCTATCAGTATTGCTAACACTGCCTCAACTAATGCTACTAATGCTGTAAACACTGCTAACTCAGCTTCAACAACTGCTAGTGCTGCCTTCCAAAGGGATGGTAGTGCTACAATGACAGGTAACATTGTCTTTGAAGGAGCTACCGATGACGCTTATGAGACAACATTAACAGTTGCAGATCCTTCAGGTAGTGATAAAACTGTTAAATTACCTAACGCAACAGGTACAGTACCAGTATTAGCTGTTCATAGTGACACAGCGATTACAGCTACACCAGAAGAGTTAAACATTCTAGACGGTGTAACAAGTACTACAGCTGAAATTAACAAACTAGATGGTTTTACTGGAGATAAGGATGATCTTATCTATGCAAAAGATCTAAAAGCTACAGGTGTGACTGCTACAGAGTTTGACTATCTGGACGGTGTTACTTCAAACGTACAAACACAGTTAGATGCAAAACAACCTCTAGCTGCAAACCTAACAACCTTAGCAGGTATGCAGTCAGGTACTGCTTCTGTTTTGGCAGACTCGACAGCTCTTACCAGTACTACTGCTGAACTCAACCTATTAGATGGTAAGTCAGTTGTAACATCGGTAAGTGGAAGTTCAACAGATGTACAACTACCAACAGCTAAAGCAGTTAATGATCAGATTGTAGCAGTAATTAATGATGTAGGTGGTTTTACACCTATTGCTGATGATCAATCATTTCCTAATACTAACCCAGACCCTGGTGATGATGCAGGTACTATTGTATCCATTGCAGATGCAGGTGGTCTAGTAGTTAATGGTTCAGGTGTAAGTACAACTGGTAGGACTTTAGGTGGTTCTACAGTAACTATTAATGGTATTGATTCTTCTCTTTATAGTACTACTATAGCTGCCGGTAAAGGTATGCTAGTACAGACTACTAGTACTTTAAATACCTATGATTACCATAGACTAGTAGTTGATGAAGCTGGTGTAGATAATGCACAGACGCTAGTATCAGACTTCAATCAGAGATATCGTGTTAACGCAGGTGAACCTTCTTCTCACCTTACTGATGGTGACTTAGTGTTTGACACGAATGCTAATAAGATGAAGGTGTATGATTCTTCTGCATCCGCATGGAAAGAGGTAACCTCTGCAGGAGACTTTAAATACCTATTCTTGTGTCCAGCAGGAGGTACAGGAGCACCGACACTTGATGGATCTATTGCTACATACGACCTAAGGGAAGGTAGTAATTCAGGTTCAGCAGCTACTGTAACTAATGCTGCTCAATTGATGGTCAGTATTAACGGTGTTGTACAGAAAGCTAACACAGGTACAAGTGCTCCAGCTGAAGGTTTTGCACTTGTAGATGCTAATACAATTATATTTGGAGCTAACCTAGCTAGTGGAGATTCTGTATTTATTATACAGTTTGGTTCAGCTTTAACAATTAATGAACCTGGTGATGATACAGTAGCTACTGCTAAGATTCAGAACGGTGCTGTTACGACAGCTAAGATTGCTGATGATGCAGTAACAGTAGATAAAATAGGTGATGCTGATCTAGTAAGTCTTGCTGGTTGTCAAACTGGTGCAGCTGCAGCTTTAGCAGCGCTCACGTCAACAGAAGTAGAGATACTAGATGGTGCAACAGTAACTACAGCAGAACTGAATATACTAGACGGAGTAACATCTACTGCAGCGGAACTGAATATCTTAGACGGGGTTACATCTACCGCTGCTGAGTTAAACATTCTAGACGGAGTAACGTCTACTACAGCAGAACTAAACATCTTAGACGGTGTAACGTCTACTACAGCAGAACTTAATACATTAGACGGATTTACTGGTGATAAGGATGATCTTAATTATGCTAAAGATCTGAAAGCTACAGGTGTAACTGATACTGAATTTGATTATCTAGATGGTGTTACATCTGCAATTCAAACACAATTAGATGCTAAAGCACCTTCAGCTAATCCTTCATTTACAGGCCTGTTAACTGAAGAAGCAAAAGTAACAGCAGGTAAATTAAGTGATAATACTAATATTGATTTAGAAGATGGTATGGTTCATTTGTTTACAACAGCAGAATCCACTACATCTACACCTAATCTTAGGTGGAACAGTTCCACTGCTTTAAACACTAAAGTAGATACAGGTGAATCTATTTCAGTAACTATTATAACAACAGCCAATGCTTCAGCATTCTCAGCTCAATTAACTATTGATGGTAGTGCCGTTACAGAGAATTGGGTTGGAGGTTCAGCACCTGATGCTGGTGGTTCTTCAGGAGTAGATATACATGCATACACGATTATCAAAACTGCTAGTGCTACCTGGACAGTTATTGCAAACCATTCAACAACAAGCTAATGTTAATATACCCTACTATAAAAGAATATCCAGTCAAAGGTCTAGTTGGCCTTGGTGGTGGAGCCACTGGTTTACTACAAACAGGTGCTGCAGTTGGTCCTGAAATAGAATATATACTAATAGCTGGCGGAGGCGGTGGTGCCTATGGAAATGCTGGTACTTCTATTGGTGGCGGCGGCGGTGGAGGCGGTGGCCGCTTAACTAATATGGGTGGCACTGCTCTTGCAACGGCCACAGGTGTAACATATACAATTACGATTGGCGCAGGTGGCGCAGCCTTAACCGATGGAAACAATACTACTTTGGTAGGAAATGGTATTTCACTGACAGCTACTGGCGGTGGTAAAGGTGGGGTTAGTGGTGCCGGTTCAGCCGGAGGATCCGGTGGTGGTGCTGGTGGTACTACTGGTAGTGGTGGTGCTGGTACTGCTGGCCAAGGTAATGCCGGTGGTAGCTGTGGTGGTTACTTTGGTGGCGGTGGCGGTGGTGGGTCATCCACTGCTGGCTCAAATAGTACATCTGGAGGCCCTGGTGCTAATGGTGGATCTGGTCATACCGATTCAAACGGTTCCGCATCATACGCTCGTGCCGGCGGTGGTGGCGGTGGTGCCTATCCTAACGATTATGGCGGTACAGGCAACGATGGTGGTGGTAACGGTGGTGGTTACCCAAGCGGCTTTGGTACTGTTGCCCCTGCCGGTAGAGGCGGTGGCGGCGGTGGAGATGGCGTACCACCCGGTTGGGGTGGCGCCGGAAGGGCTGGTGGTAGCGGCTGGGCTCTTATAAAATATCCTGACTCGTTTGGTTTAGCATCATCGGCGTCATATACCACTGTATATACAAACTCCGGCTATATTTGGTATGCCTTTACAGGTTCAGGGACTATAACTTGGTAACTCATAACACCCTTAAATTATAATTATTATGGCACATTTTGCAGAAATAGATTCAGATGATAAAGTTCTACGTGTAGTAGTCGTTAATAATAATGATTGTCTAGATGGCGAAGGTAATGAATCTGAAGCAAAAGGTATTGAATACTGTAAGTCACTATTTGGACAAAATACTAATTGGGTGCAAACTTCTTACAATGAGAATATACGTGGTTATTTTGCTGGAATAGGAGCAACATATGATAGAACTGCTGATGCTTTTATTAAAGATAAACCGAACCCTAGTTGGGTTTTAAACTCCTCTACTAAAAGATGGGAAGCACCAACAGCAAAACCAGATGATGGTAAGTTTTATGTTTGGATTGAAGATGAAACAGCTTGGGTAGAAATATTTCCTAAGGATGGGAAACGTTATGTACGAGACTCAGATAACAAAAGATGGATTGAAGATACCGACTAATGAAAGATTAAACCTAGTTAAATTATGGCATTAACAACAATTAAAGCGGCGGCTATGGCTGCCAATTCAGTAGATAGTGATCAATATGTAGATGCCTCTATTGACACTGCACATATCAAAGATGATCAAGTAACAGCAGATAAACTAGCTAATTCTATCAACACAGAAATCGCTGCTAATACAGCTAAAGTAACTAATGCTACTCATACTGGAGATGTTACTGGAGACACAGCACTTACTATTGCAGCTGACGCCGTAGAAACAGGGATGATAGCAGACGCTAACGTTACTACTGCTAAGATCGCAGATGATGCAGTAACCAGCGCGAAGTTAGATACAAATATAGCTGTAGCTGGAACCGTATCTGACAGTAAAGGTGATTTAAGAGATATCGTTGAACACGCTTCAACTACTAGCTACACATTAGTTGCTGCTGATGCTGGTAAATATATCAAATTCACTCCAGGAGACGCTAATCAGACATTAACAGTACCTGATTCTGTATTCACCTCTGGAGATGCTGTAACTATAGTAAATAACAGTGGTAATAATTTAGCCATTGCTAAAGGTACAAACATGTACTATGCAGCTGACGGTACTAATGCTAATAGAACTTTGGCTGGAAGAGGTGTAGCTACTTTACTGTTTACAGCTGCTGATACTTGCTACATTACTGGAGCGGGGTTAAGCTAATGTCAATGATGCAAATGCTCTTAGGAGCAAGTGCTGGTGCTGAAACAATTGCAGATTGGTTTGCTACCAAAACATATGACGGTAGTAGCTCTTCACAACTTATAGAGAATGGCCTTGACATGGTTGGACAGGAGGGCCTTATATGGCTTAAAAGTAGATCCAACACTAATTCCCATGCTTTAATAGGTTCTAAGGGAAGTACTGGTGGCGATTGGTATGGCTGGCTGGAGAGTAATGGCACCGGTGGTGATGGTAGTTCCACAAGTAATCTTGTGACCCCTGCAAGTAATGGATTTACTCTCAATGCTGGTAACAATTTCGTCAGTGAAGCTGGCAAGACTTATGTTTCTTGGACATTCCGTAAGGCAGAGAAATTCTTTGATATCGTTGAATATACAGGTAATGCTGGTGGAAGCGCTCAAACAATTTCCCACGGTTTAGGGTGTTTACCTGGTATGCTCATAGTTAAGAAATACGATACCAGTGGTACAGCCAGACCTTGGACTATCTATCATAGACACATGTTTGGCTCGAATTCAGAACAAGCCACCATGCATTTTGATTATACTATTAGAACCGAACCCGACTACAATGCCTGGGCCAACACAGATCCTACAACAACAGCCTTCTACGTCGATAATCAAGACGAAACAAACGACAGTGGTAAAAAGTACGTAGCTTATCTATTCGCAGATGATGAGGACTACATTAAATGTGGATCTTACACAGGAAGTTCTTCTGGCCCAGCTGTTAATCTCGGATGGGAACCACAATTCGTAATGATAAAACAAGCTAGTGGCACGCACGGCGTAACCTTTTCGAATTGGTTTATGTTTGATAACCAAAGATTGAACAGTAGTGGTGACAATAATAGGCTATGGGCCAATTACACCGATGCTGAATTAGACACTGTAGACTATATAACCTTTACTTCTACAGGTTTCACTCTTACTCCTGGGTACGCCGGTCTAAATTACCCAACCGGCGATACTCACATATACATGGCTATCAGGAAACCTGACTAATGGTTGAACCTCCTATCTTCCCCTCCATAAATCTTCCTGGTCAGGTTATACCTGAACCACCAATACTTCCTGAGCCTATCCTAGCTGTCCCTACAGCGGACGTTCCCTCCTATAAACCTATGATTGCTCCTCCAGAGTTTTTAAGCCCCCCTGTAGGCGTTCCTAGAGAGGGGGAAGAAGAGGTGAAAGAGGAGCCAGAAGGGAAGAAGGAGAACCCAATACCGGAAGTACGGAAGATAAACATCCCTTGGACAGAGGTAGAGATACCAGTTCCAAGGGAAGAAATTGTAGCGACTGCGGCAACTACTGCTGCAGTCTCTGTGGTAGCTACTTTGACTGCTACCTCAATGTTTAATTATTTAGTTAAGATCTTAAAACCTGTATTTATGCAGGTAGTAAAACGTATACAAAAGAAACTTGGAAAAGACGGAGACACCAAAACCGAAGAATGTCCTGACGAAACTTAGAGAAGGATTAGACGACAAGGAAGAGCAACTAGAGATCCTATCTACATTTGTTAGATTAGGTGTAGTTGTTTGGGCAGGCTTTATTATCAGTCTTAACTATGTTGAAATACCTGGCTTAGGAGAACAAACACCCAAAGACATAACTTTTATCGCTAGTATATTTACTGGCACATTGGCTACCTTCGGGATACAACCTTCTAACAGAAATGGCAAAAAAGATGAATAAACTATGGCTAATTCCACTTCTTCTACTCACACCTTCTTTAGCGAGGGCAAATCAAGTAACACCACAGTTCACCCAAGGATCAATGCAAGCAACCACGATTACGACACAAGTAGTGACCGAGGTTATAGACCAAGAAGTATTTGGAGGCAACTATCACAGTTGGTCTGGAACAAACGTAATCCCGAGCGGAAACATCGTGGATCCACAGACAACCTTCTCAGTACACACAGCAGGGGAACAGTTTCAGATAGAGACTGTAGTCAGACCAGCAGGAGTAGTAGAACAGATCGACATCGATCGAAGTATTACAACAAACTCCACTACTACCTCGCTATCAGTCTTCTCGCAGTAAACCCTGTAATAGCTGATGATGTATATAACACAGCAGCGCCCGAGTCTAATGCAACGGGCAACGTTACGAACCAAGCCGTGCAATTCCAGAACAATGGTGCTCCTTCAAGGCAGCACTATGGAGGTGGGATCATTTGTAATGGTCCTACTATGACTTTATCCCCATTTTATATGGGTAA
>MDTE01051807.1_pt1 | contig 17586 bp, 22 predicted proteins | sample 811231 | NCBI WGS metagenome assembly MDTE01 (sample SAMN05326651, study PRJNA326480) | marine metagenome | isolation source: seawater | place: Indian Ocean: Red Sea | collected 2010
CTTTAGATCATGTTTATGTCTTAATCAAAGATTTGATTATGTAAGTGTAGATGTCCTTACGTCAGTTATAGAATCAGGTGCACGTTTCTTATGGTTTGATATATTTAATGATAACATGAGTAATAATGCTCAACCTGTAGTATCTAACGGATATAATAAAGGTAATTGGAGATATACACTTAATAGTTTACATTTTGAGGATGTGATTAAAAGAGTCGCATCTACTGCTTTTAATGCTGGATATATTAATAATTTCAATGATCCTTTAATATTAGCCTTAAATTTAAATGTCCAAAATAATCTTATAACTCTCAATAGAATAAAAAAAATAATAATAAAACATCTGAAAAACAGATTATTACCTTCAAGATATGGATTTATGTCTAAAAACATTGCTGAAGCTAAAATAGAAGATTTATTAGGTAGAGTTGTTATTTTAACAAGTGGAGGATATCAAGATTCCGAACTAATAGAACTTATAAATTATACTTGGGAAAAACCTGAAATAAGATTAGTTAGTTACAAGAATTTTAGTGATGATACAAGCTTAATACAATTAGATGAAGTTGAAGCTAAAGATTTTAATAAAAATAATTTAAGTATTGTTTTACCTGAAGAAGATAGTATTTTAACAAATAATTATGATCCTAGAAAAGCTTTTGATACTGGTAGTCAATTTATATGTATGAACTATCAATATCCAGATCAATTTATGGATGAATATGTAACCAGATTTAGAAATACTAGTTTTATTGAGAGACCTAAAGAATTTCTTGGAGAGTCTGGACTTGCTGATATGAAATTAAGAACAGAAAACTTGAGATCTTTGGAACAAAGCAACGAAGTAGAAAACAAAAGATGTCCTAATGAGCCACAACAATATGATAATACTATATACGAAGACAAGGATGCATTCTCTGGAGAAAAACATATATTTAAGAAAGAAACCGATGATGAAGGACTATGTTTTTTCTCGGAAACTGACTGCAATCCTCCAAATATTAGTGAAGAAGATAAGATATGGAAAGAATATAATTCAAATTCTTTAACATTAGGAATTGCTACAAATGATTCAGAATTTGTTTCAGGAAATCCTTTAAATGAACTCAATGGAATAAGAGATTCAAATAACAATATTTATAATAATTGGAACCCTAAAATATGTTGTTCAAAGAGAAAATACCTAACTAATAATCAATTACAATCAAAACATGTTGTTACAAATGAATGTCCGAAACCTGATAATTATTCTGGATCAGTAGGTATGAAAATAACAAAAAACAGTGTAAATAATCTTAAAAATATAGAAAAGAGTATTGATAGTAAAAATCATCAATGGATTCTTCCTAGAATGTGCAATATAGAAGATCAAAAACTATTAAGAAATCAACAATATTGCACAATAAGTGCAAACAGTTGTCCTGATGGCTGGACCGGTAACATGGATTTAGAGGGAGGATGGAAAATGTGTTGTAAAAATATGTTGTAATTATCTTAAAATTACTATAAATAGTTTAAATAATATGAATAAGTGTTAAAAAAATCTTAATTAATATTAATGGAGTCACCAAAAAAAACTGAAATTTATACTAAACCACCAGAAAAAAAATCTTTTTTTAATTTTCAAATAGATTGGAGAATACTTTTTGCATTGTTCATACTCGTTTTTCTAGCAGTAGTTGTTCCATCTATTATAGCACACAATAATATTTTGATTAATAATCCACAAAAAGGTAACAATTACGGAGCCATAATCAATATAGTATATTTTTGTTATTTCTTTTATGTAATAAATTATTTTATATTAACTTACACAATATGTATTTATTTTGCACGTGTATATAAAAAGGGTCCAAAAGGCGGTAAAGGTGAAATTGGAGAAAGAGGTTCTCAAGGGAAAAGTAGCGGATGTGATATTTGCACTACAAAAACTTCTGTATTTAAAAGACAAGAAGATGCTAAAGGTGATATTGAAATTGTTGATAAATCAATACTAACTAGACTTAATAAAAAGAAACCAGAAGACAATCTATGGGTAAGTAAACCGCAAAAATTTTATGAAGCACTTGGTGTTGAAAGTTTAAATCAATGTAGAAATAAAAATACGATGCTGCCAGATAATAAAACAGAAAAAGATTATTGTGTTGCGACAACACAAAAATCAGATACATATGTTAATGGTGCTATAGTTGGTTATGGTAAAAATACTGGTGATATATATTCACTGCAATTTATGGAAGATTCAAATAAAAAACCTAATAAAAATAACGTTAATAACAGATTATTAAATGGTTATGATGGTAGGCTTGGTAATAAAAAGATAGGTATTAATAATTATGGAGTAACAGATGATTTCACTTGTCCTCCCGGTTCAGGGATTTATAGGATAGATTCTATAACAAACGAAGAACCTGGTAAAAGTTACGGTATTGCAGGATTAAAATTTTATTGTAGAGACGTTGTAAGTGGTAAGGACGTTAAATCAAAAAATAGTAAAAATGAAATATTTCATGGAGTTTATTTTGGTAATGAACCAACTAAAAATGCTGGTGGTAAATATAGATATAAATCCGTGACTTGTCCTGTTATAAATACAAAACCATCATTTGTTAATGGTTTTAATGTTACACACGGAAAAAAAATTAATGGAATAGAAGTTAATTCATGTAGTTTTTACAATACAAATGATAAAGTAATAAAAGAATAATATTTATAATTTATTTAATTTTTTTAAATCTATATTTATTTTATAATGAATAAACATAGAATTATTTATTATTACCAAACATTTAATGGATTAAAAGATATACTAAAATCCGATACCGATGTAACACATATACATGTAAGTTCTATACATTTTGGTAATAATTTAGATAATTCACCTTATATTCATCTTAACGATTATGATCCAGACAATAAAATTTTTGATAATGTTTGGAAAGAGTTAGAAGAAGCTTCAAAATTAAATATTGAAATTAAATTAATGATTGGTGGTGCAGGCGGTGCATATTATAAACTGTTTAGAGATTTTGACACCTATTATCCTATGTTAAAATCAACAATAGAAAAATATAATTTTATTTCAGGTGTTGATTTAGATGTTGAAGAATATGTTAGTATTGATAACATAAAAATGTTAATAAATAAAATTTCAGAAGATTTTAGTGAAAACTTTAGTATATCTATGGCTCCAATTCAAAGTTCTTTACAGCAAGATGATCCTGGGTTAGGAGGTTTTGTATACAAAGAATTATATAATTCTTTAGAAGGTAAAAAGATTAGTTACTTTAATACACAATTTTATTTTGACTATTCATATGAATCTTTTAAACAAATAATTGATAATGGGTATCCACAAGAAAAAATAGTATTAGGTTCTATTTCTTCACAAGATATTGATGAGTATATAGAAGAAACTAAAAAAATAAAAGAAAATTTTCATAATTTCGGAGGTGTGTTTAATTGGGAATATTTTGATGCACCTAAAAATTGGGATAAAAAAATGGGTAATATTTTAAATAGTGACTATGATCTTAAAAAACATATGTATAACTACCTTAATACAGGTGATTTAATATTATTCAGTGAAGATTATGGTTTTGTAGCAAATCTAATTAAATGGTATACAAATAGTAAATGGACTCATGTAGGAATTGTTTTGAAAAATCCTACTTATATTTCTCCAGATCTTAAAGGCTACTATTTACTTGAATGTGGTTATAATGATTTTAAAAATATAGATGGTAACTATTATTATGGTGTTCAAATAGTAGATTTAGAAAAAAAAATTACTTCATATGATGGTTTAGTTTGTTATAAAAAATTGAAAAAACATTTAGATAAAAATATATTAGAAAATACTTTGAAGAACATTTATAATACAGTAAAAAATAAACCTTATGATGTAAATTTATATGACTTTTTATGTTTAAATATGAAAATTCAAAAAAGTATAAATTATGATAATTTTATTTTTGATTATATAAATAATTTTTTCTTTAATCACAAAAAAACTGATAAGTTTATATGTAGTTCACTTGTAGCCTATATTTTTGTTGAATTAGGATTACTACCTTCAAATATAAATTGGTCTGAATGTGAACCAGTTACTTTTTCAGATGATAACAGCTACGATAAATATTTAATTAATTTTTTAGATAATCAAGTTATTATTAAAAACCACTAAATTATTTTATGTTAATATATTAGATGTTCAGAAATCTTAAACAAGTAAATACTCACTATAAATATCCAATGTCTCATAGATTTGGTAGTATTTATGATGATAAAGGTGTTATAAGAATTTATAGTAACGGGAAAAAAAATGATAAAAAAACAAAACTATTTTTTTATTATAGATTAAAGAATAATTTTATAAAAGAAAAATTCAAACTTAATATTTTAAATAATAAAGACGTAAGGATTATTGTAAAAACAGGTGAGGGTGTTAAAGACTTTGGTTTATATAAAGTAAAAGGATTTACTGGAGACCATGTTAGATTAAAAAAATAATTTAACTAAATATTAGTAACACTGGTTTTAATATTTTCATTTACAAGTGTTAACGTATCTTCAGTATTATTTACGTTATCTACAACAGGTTGATTTTCATAAATAGTATTTAATTTTTCTTTAATTTCCTCATCAGTTGGATATCGAGAATTGATTTGGAAAAATGTATTTCTAAATTTTTCTACACGCGTATCGACAATTTTTTTCTTAGTTATCTCATCAACTGTTATTTTCTTTTCTTCTTTTTGTTCTAAGTAAAGTAATTCTCTTTCTTCATCTGTAATTTCATATACATTAGTTGGATTAAGTTTTCCGCAAAGATCAGGTTTTATAATAGATTCATTTTTTTTGAATGTGGAATTAAAGTTTTCTATAACATCTTTGGGTATTAATGGTGAAATTTCTACTAATCTATCATATTCTTCTTTAGAGATTTTAATCATTTCTTTAGGAGGAAATCTATCTAATGGATTCTTAGCAAGTTCTGTTTGAATATTTCTATAAAACTTGTCCCAAGAAAGAGATGCTACACGATGAGCTTCGTTAAACTCTGATATTTTCAAAAATTGATATATAGTAGTAATAATACCAGCAATAATATTTAGAGCCCCCACAGCCATAACTATAGTTGATTTATTAGATTCGGGAAATCTATCTTGTGCAAAATTAGCGGTTCCAGTAAAAGTAGATATAATAATTACAGGGATTGTAAACCACGCATTTTTAGATCTATATTTTTCATGAGATTTTAAATGCATCCATTTATAACATTGCGCTTTATCAGCCCATTCTTTTAATAGGTTTTCTTCTTCTGATTTCCAATGATTTCTTTTAGGATTATTTTGAGGTTCAGGATTATTTGAATTGTTAGTTTTTTTATCGTCAGACATTTATATTAATTTAACTTTCCTTACTCTTTAAACTTTTTTTTAAGCAAAAATCAATTATTTTTTGACTACTTAACTGATCGGATATATGTTTTGAAAAATCTAAGTAATATTCAACAATTTTATTTAATTGATTAACAAATTTGTTGTATTCAATTATAATATGTTGTCTTTGATTCATTAAATTAGTTTTAAACATTTTACAGTGAAAATTATTATCCGTTATAGTTTTGTTTGTCTCATCAATATATTTTTCAAAATTATCAATATTATTTTTAATTATACACAAGTTATTGTTTACCGAGTTAACTAAGTTAGATAAATTTTTAATATTAAGATTTTCATAAGTAATATTTTTAATATTAGCAATTTTTTGCACCTTTTTATCTTTATTGTCTTCAAATTCAATAGTGTCGATTGATCCAACAAACATTAAAATGTTTTCCGCTAATGAATACATGTCATTATATATTTTTTCTAAGAAAATCTTTCTTAAACCTGTGGCATATTGCTTTTCATTTCTTAAGATACTTTGTTGAAATGATAGATTTGTTAAGCTATCTTCAAGGTCTAAAAAGTTCTTTTTTTTTAGTTTAGTTATCAAAGAAGTAATATCGGATTCCTTTATATTAATATCTTCTTCGAAATTATCTAATGTTTGCATATTTTCATCTATTTCATTCATATTAGCTAATATCTTATCATTCTCCATATTGCAAACATCCATTTACTATTATACAAGAAAATATTAAATTAAGTAAAAAATAAAATTAAACGCATTTAGATGACTTTTTTCTAATATTGTATTTCCTATTTATTTTTTTTAATTTTCTAGAACATTTTTTTTTAACACACTTATCAGATTCTTTACTCATTCCGTGTCTACTACACTTTTTAATTCTACATTTATCTAAGTTATCTAAATATTTTATAAAATCAATAAAGTGCTTACTTTTTTTTGTTCTTTTTCTTGAAGGCATTATATATATAAAACATTTAAATATTAACGTAAAAAACTTAAAAGATAAAATAATAAAATAAATATGTCTGAAAACAAAGAACTAATAAATTCTATAAGCTCTTTAAATTCATTAGAGTCAGAAAATATTAATGACGTAATATCAACAATGCATAAAAATAATCAACTAACAGAAAATTTAAACGATTTACTATTTAAGTATAACGAACTTAAAAATAATTTTTATTTAATAAGAAAAGATAAAGATCAGCTTATTTATGATAGTAGCATATTAAGACGAAATATCAACAAATTAAATAATATGAACAACTCTTTTAAAACTTTATCAATTTATTTATTGAATATATTAACACTAATAATTATTACAAGAATATTTTATTAATTTTGTTATATATCATAAAGTAAAATATTGTGTTTAAATAAAGTAACATGAAAATTAGTGAATATCAGATATTAATAAATAATTATATACAAAATAAATATTTACCTTCAATAAAAAATAAAAAATTAAGAGAAATAATTGAATATTCTTTAGAAGGAGGAAAACGTTTAAGATCGATGATTGTATTAGACATATCTTATAACTTGACTCAAAAATATCTTTTTGATATGGCAATATCTATTGAATTATTACATACTGCATCACTAATTATTGATGATCTACCTTCCATGGATAATGATAATTTAAGAAGAGGCAAACCGACAGTTCATACTAAATTCGGTGAAAAAGCTGCTAAATTAGTTTCTTATTATCTTTTTTATGATTCATATAATTTACTAAATAAATGTTCTAGTAGTAATTCTTATAAAGTAATTAAAGAAATGTGTAATCAAAACATGTTAGCTTCTTATGGTCAATTTTTTGATTTGTTTAATGAAAAACTTCTAAACAAAAATATAAATGTTGATAAAATTAATCTTAAAACGAGTCCATTTTTTTGTATAGCATTCATTGGAGGTTATTTGCTATCAGGAGGAAATGATAAATATTTGAATATTTTAAAAAAATCCGCTATTGCATTTTCAAATTTTTTTCAGATATGTGATGATTTTGAAGATATGGATCATGATGCACAAAAAAACAATAATATAAATCAAGTTTTATTATTTGGCAAAGTTACTGCAAAAAAATTATTTTATAAAAATATAGAAACATTTAATTTATCAATGAGTAAATTAAATTTAAATACCGAATTAATGAAAGAAATTGTAGAGTATTTAATAAATAAATTAAATAAATTTGATTAATGAAATATAAATATTTACTCTAATAAATATGGAAATTGAAGAGAATTATGTATTTAAAACCTATGATCAAATAGCAAAACATTTCAGTGATACAAGATCATATAAATGGCCCTGGATTTCTAATTTTATTGAAAATAATAAGGGAAAAACAATTTTAGATCTTGGATGTGGAAATGGTAGAAATATGGATTATGATGGTTGTGACTTTATAGGAGTAGATACTAGTCAGGAATTTGTAAATATATGTCGAAAGAAAAATTTTAATTGTATTAAATCTGATATGTGTAGTTTATGTTTTAAAGACAATAATTTTGATGCAATTATTTGTATAGCATCTTTTCATCATTTATCTACTAAAGAAAGAAGAATTACGGCTCTTAAAGAAATGAAACGTGTTTTACGTAAAGGAGGTAAGATATTATTATCAGTATGGTCAAAGGAACAACCAAAAAAAACTAGAAGAGTATTTAAACAATACGGTGATAATAATGTAGAATGGAATAAAAACGGGGAAATATATAATAGATATTATTATATATTTAACATAGATGAAATAAAAAATTTATTCAAAATGAGTGGTTTAAGTATAGAAAGTCATAAATGGGATTGTGGTAATGAAGTGTTTATTTTAAGCAGGAACTAATATTTCTTTACATATTTCTTTTTAATAGTTCTTTTTCTTAATTTTTTCCCCCCTTTTTTATTTCTTACTTTTCTGCTTTTCTTACCACCTGATTGATTATTTTCTGCTTTACTTATACATTCATTTGCTTTTTCTTTACATTGTTCCATCTGATAATTTTGATTATTTACGCTTGCATTAAAATCTATTTTATTTATGCAATTAGCTTTTTCTTGTAAACATTTAGAATATCTATTATTTTTTGTTCCTTTACTAAGTTCTTGAACTAATATATTTTTTTGTTTTTCTGCATATTCTGAAACTGCTTTACTTAAATCTACTTTTTTTACTTCTGATATTTTTTTTAGATGCAGACAGTCAACATTCTGTATAACATTTACATTTTCATCATTAAATGCATTTGCAATAACGTCCATAACTATATCTTCTAAAAACAAATTAAAGTCTTTTGTGTTATCGTCAATCTTTTTACTTAATAAATCATCATATATTTTTGAACTATAAAGAAGCATTTGAAGTCTAGAAATATATGTATTAAGAAGCGTAATCTCCTCATTTATCTCATCATCAACATCATCAAAATTAAATATTAAATTATACAGTCTATTAATATATTTCTCTTTTTGAATTTTTTCTTCTGATGAAATAAGTTTTTTGAAACTTCTACTAAATAAAGTAGGTTTTCCTTCTTCAATCATTGAACAAATATTTACTAAATTATTTTCGTCTTTATAACTTCCAGATTCTAAAGTATTTTTGTAACCAAGTATACTACAACATATATTTATTATTTTAATAGTTTTCATGATCGCAGAGTTGATAAAGTAGTTAATAGTTTTGTTATATGAATTATTCTCATCAGATTTTTTTATAAAAAAAAGATATTTTCTGTAAATTAGTAGCATTAAATCATATTCGTTTAGTCTTTTCACTACACTTTGTAATTTGGCTATTACAGTATTGGAATAATTTATTCGTTCATCTGAAGAAATTGCGTTTGAAATACTTTTTTTTTCATTTGTAATATCGTCGTATGTATTATAAACGTTATTAAATGTTGTTGAAATCATCTTAATATTTTCTGTAGAAGAAAACAGATTTTTTACACCATAAAAAATATCTGTTATTTTAGATATCCCCCCTAATGAAATAAGCAAAGAATAAAGTATTATGCTTGAAATAATTTTTAATTTTTTAAATATAATTTTTCTTTTACTTTTTTTTTTTATATCTTCAACAAAATATTTATTTGTATCTTCAACTATATGATCAATATCAGATTGTTTAATAGTTAAAAAATTTTGCAATGTTATTTTTTGACTATTCATTATATTATTAAAAGAAAAATTATTTTAATAATTTATGTTTTTTTAATATTCTTTCCCTACACATTTTATAAATCGGGTCATAATAAACTTTAAAAAAAAATCTATCAAGTCTTCTTGAAGCTAACCATATTTTAATAAATTCTAAACGAGTTATTTCTTTTTGTTTTTTAAACTCATTTTGAGATATATTTTTCCACGACCAATCTAAATCTAAATTATTATCAATATCATCAAATGTTATACTTGGATTACATGATAAATAATACATATTCCACTTATATTCTGGATTATTTTTTACAATATTTAAATTTATGTTTTGATTGCATGATATTTCGTCGATATTCCAATTTATATTTGTTGATTTTATAACATCAAAAGTCAAATTATTATCGTATGAAAAAAGGTATAGATTATTATATAAATTAGTATTTTTGCTTTTACTTTCAAGGTTAAAATACTCATCTAAAGCGCACAGTAATGATTTATTTAAGAAACATTTTTTTTTTATTTCATAAAAATCAAACTTGATATCAATAAGTTCTTTTCTAATAGTTTTATTTAAAAACAAACTTTCATACACCCATGGACAATCTGGATTTTTATTTATGATATTTAAATTAACATTTGTATTTCTAGTAACCCTGTCCCAATCCCATTTTTTCTCTTTGTTTTGTATGATATCATCAAATTTTATTGCAGGATTATCAGAAAGTCTTTTATAATCCCAATTTCTAAATTCATTGTCTTTAACAAATTCATAATTTATATTAGGATTATAGGACATTACAGAAAAGCACCAAGGTAATTCTATATTATCTTTTATATCTTTTAACAAAATATTTTCGTGTCTTGATAATTCTTCAAAATCCCAAGGATAATCAAAATATTCTAAAATAACATTAATATTAATATCTTTATGACGCGACAATAATCTCCATAATACGTCATCAGTAAGCCATAAATTTTTATTTAAAATTAAATCTAATATTTCTGGTATCGAAATTTTTGAATACAAAACTAAATAAAACCATAAATTAGACATCCCCCTGTAATATACATTTAAAATACTTTCTTCACCAAATAAGCCTAATATATTTAATTCTTCATCATTAAATAAATTCCAGCTTATATTTTTGTTTAAGTAAGCAAGTTGGTTATTCCAAGGTTTATCTTTGTGCTTTAATATAAATTCTTTAAATTTTTTGTCCCAATATTTTTGAAAATGTTTTTCAAATATATTATTGGTCATTAGTAATTAATAAGATTATATAAATAATTATTTATATAGTATTATTTATATGTTATTGTATGAAAATACTATAAATAATATAATAAGTTCATCAGTAATATTTAATAATATAGATAATAAGGATGATATAATAAAAAGATTCATTAATAAAAAATTATTATTTCTTGAAAAGTTAAAAAAATATAATGTTGAATCTAAAAATAAAAATTTATTGTATAAAATTATTGTTTATATAGAAATATTAGATTTTATAAAGAATGATATGCTTAGTTTACCAGAACTAGATTATATTGAAAGTAATGGTATAGAAAAAAAAAATGAAAATATTTTTATATTATTTTATCTTGAAACATCATCTAACTCTATTAAAAATATTATTTCTTTACTAGAACAAATAATTGATACAGATCTCAATTTAAATAAAAATATTCATGATATAAAAGATTTATTTTTAGAAAATATTAATCCTTTACATAATTATTTCCAAGATGAAATTGATTCATTATTATCTAAAGAAAACACCAGTTCTGATTGTTTTAATAAACTTAAAAAAGAATCTTTTAGTAAAACAATGGAATTTGTTGAAAAATTAATAGAAACAATACTTCAATAAAATTAAATAATTATTTCTTTTAATAATTATTTCTTTTAATAATTATTTAAAAAATTCAGTAAGGATATAATTTAATAATATGTTTTCTAACAGTAAAAAAGATACAAAATTATACGATATTTTAGGAGTTCCTGTTAATGCAGATGATAGAACAATAAAAAAAGAATATAGAAAACTTGCAATGAAGTGGCATCCAGATAGAAATCCAAATAATGAAAAAGCTGAAAAAAAATTTAAGGAAATTTCAGCTGCTTATGATATATTAAAAGACCCTGAAAAAAAACAAAGATATGATCAATTTGGAATAGAAGGGGTCAAAAATATGGGCGGCATGGCTAATGCTGAAGATATTTTTGAAAATCTTTTTGGTGGAGGAAGTCCTTTTTCAGGAATGGGTGGTATGCCCGGTATGGGTGGTATGGGTGATCCTTTTGGAATGTTTGGTGGTAATCGTAATAGAAAAACACGGGGTCCAGATGTGGTTAAAGAGATAGATGTAGAATTAGAAGATTTTTATAATTGCACACCTTTACAGATAAAATTAAAGAAAAAAAGTATTTGCCCTGATTGTAAAGGAACAGGAGGAATGTATGAATCAAGTGTAATAAGTTGTAGAAATTGTGAAGGCAAAGGACGAATACTAAAAATAAGACAAATTGGTCCTGGTATGATACAACAATCAGAAGAAATATGTAATGTTTGTGGTGGAACAGGAAAAATAATTAAAGAAGGTGAGAAATGTAGAACTTGTAATGGAGAAAGAATTATCTTAAGTAAAGTTAAATATGATATTCCTTTAGAATTAGGAATGAAGACAGGAGATAAAATAGTTAAAGAAGGTGAAGCTCATGCAAATCCTGATGTAGATATACAAGGTGATTTAATATTTATAATTAAAGAAAAACCCCATGATCTTTTTACACGTATAAATAACAACTTATTTTATAAAAAAGAAATTAATTTGGTTGATGCATTATGTGGAGTTAGTTTTGATATTACTCATTTAGACAAGAGAAAATTATTGATTAAGTCTAAAGACGTAATACAACCAAATAGTAAAATGATTGTTAAAAATGAAGGTATGCCTATTCGTGATGGAAGTTATGGTGATTTAATATTTGATTTTTCAGTAAAATTGCCTGAAAATCTTAGTGATGAGAGAAAAGAATATTTACAAAAATTAATAAAAATTAATACTAATAATAATTATAATGAGTCTTTGTATCAAGTTAATTACTGTGAAAGATTTGATAATGATCATTTTTCAAATATAAACCTTGAAGAGGTTGATTTAGATGATGAACACGAGGAACCACAAATTGGATGTCAGACTCAGTAATAAATATATATATATTTAATTACTTAAAGGATTTATTTACAGTAAAAAATTGATTTAAATATTATATTATTTTATTTAATAAATAATGGAAGACTTAAAAGCTGTAAATTTTAATTCTATTGAACCAATCATAACACAAGATACTTTTAAAATTTTTGAAGAAGAAATAATTACAATTTTATCAACTATTTCTTGTGAATATAATATTGATAAAGAAACATTAATTAAGCAGTTTCTTCCAAATATTATTAATATAAGTATAAAGTTAGGTGTAAAGAAAAGGAATAAAAGAATATTACCCAAAGAAGTAAGATGTATGGGTAGAAAAATTGATGGTGAACAATGCACGCGTAGTAGAAGGAATGGCTCTGATTATTGCAAAAGCCATTCTAATCGTTTGCCGCATGGTAGAATAGATGATAACACATATGTTAAGAAAGAAAAAGGAAAACGTGGAAGAAAGAAAAAGTCTTTAGAAACAGACTACATTGCTACAAAAGTTGAGACTATAAATGGTGTAGAATATTTAGTTGACGAGTTTGATAATGTTTTTAAATATGATTTAAATCAGTCTGAATTTCTAGGAACTAAGAGTCAAATTATAAATACAATATCATGTTGTTAAAATTAAAAATTGATTTATTTTTTTATGTTTATTGTTTACAAATGGAGTTAGCAATACCCAGTAGTTTAATATCAAATTTAGACATTGTAGTAAGATATCAAAATATCTTGCTAATAAAAGAAATATGTAAATGGAAGGGATGGGATAGTTCAGAGTTAATTAATGATTTACTTCCACAGAGTGAGAAAGAAAAAAAATCAAAAAGGACTGGTTTGAAAAAATCTACATTAGTTATTAATAATGAATTTTATAGTAATAGTATAGATAAAGTCAAAGACGAAAATGTTTCAAGTAAAGATAAAGAGATAGAAATACGTGTAAGGACACAGTGGATGTTTAATAATATAACATATTATGTTGAGTCACCTCACAATAATGTTTATAGAGAAACAAGATATGTGGGTAGAAAAGTTGGAAATACTATTGATAGTGATTTCCCAGAATTATAACTATAGTATTTTACCTATATTCTTTTTTTATTAGTAAAAAATTTTAAAATTGATTTATTAAAATTTATTACAGATCTTAAGAAATCTAATAAAATGGACCATTACATAGAATATATAATTCAACAAGAGCAAAAAAAGTTTATTGTTCTACTATGTGAAAAATATGGTGAATTAGGTAATTTTACGCCAGAAATTATCCAAAGCAAATTTTTAGTAGATACTACTTTGTGTTTAGTTAATGATGAATTTAAAATCCCGGGAAAACGTGGTAGACCGCGTAAAGAATGAAGTTATTCAAATAATATAATAAAATATGTTTTTTTATTATTAAGTAAAATATTATTATCTAAGTATTATTTATAAATGGTTGCAAAAAGAAGTTTTAGAAGAAATATGAATAGATCTAAAAGATTAAGATCAAAGAAAAGAGTTAGTAAAAGAAAATCAAGAAATTCAAAAACAAGAAAATCTTTATTTAGAAAAAACAGAATTTCTCTTAGAAAGTCTGTAGTTAAAAATTTATCAGGTGGTTCTCCTGCATCATCACATGTAATTAATTTATTACCAGCAAGTTGTGAACCGTTAAAAATGGATCCCATGACTCCACCAAGTAATGCAGATGTTTCAAATTCTAAATTATGGATTACTACAGGTGGAGCAAGAAAAAAACGTAGAAAGTCAAAAAGAAAAAAAAACTAATAAGATAATATTGTTATTACTTAAATTATTTACTTAAAGAATATCAAAAATAAATAATATATATTATTTGTTTGTGATATAAAGAGATGGAAGGAAAAAAAACAGTCAAGGCACTTAACAACAAACAAGATTTAATTATGGTTTCTATAAATAAATTTTATAAAGATAAAAAAAATATAGATGAATTATTACCAATTATTAATGGTAGTTCAAAACCATTATTGTCTTTAAGAGTAATAGATTGGTTTGTAACTAACTATTCAAAAAAAAATAATATAATTTTCTATTTACCAAAAAAAAATAAAAATATTACACCAGTTTATTCTATAAAAGGCGATGATGTTTATTCTGAACCTTTTATGGTTTGGCAGAGATATAAATCACAATTAGATGGTTTTCAAAAAAGATTATTTGATCCATTTTGTAGAATAGGGAAAAACGGTGTTCGTATAGAATTTTTTTACGACGACAAAAACAGTGTTGTAACAACAGTAGGTCAATTAAATTTTTTTAAATGGGCTATAGATAATAACATACTTACTTATATAAAAGATCATATTAAAGAAATAGAAAATGATATGAACAAAAATATCAGAAAACTATCTCCTTCAACTAAGAAAAATAAAAAACCGAAGAAGAAAAGCAATAAAAATAAGGCAAGTGATAAAGTTGGTGGAGGTAATTCATCAACTTCAACAAAAAGTAGAAGAAAAAGAAGAGAATTATCAGTATCTGCAACAAAGACACTTAATAAGCATAAATTTAATATAGTTTTGGAATTTGAGTAATAAACGAATTGTAAATATTTGTTAATAAATCAGAAATACTATATTGTTTTTCTATTTTTTTTTTAGATTCTGTTGAATGTATATTTTTATATCCATCAGGTTTTTTAAATTCCATTTTATTATTATAGATAGATATTTTTTTAAATACTATTTTGTATACAAAATATAAGGTAAAACGTATAATGTTATAATTAATATTATGATATTACTATTTAAAGTAAAATCTTTTATAAGTAAAAGTATTATAAGACTAACTATCATCATCGATGAGTCTCCAAGAATAGCTTTATAACCAAGTTCATCTCCATAATCCTTAAATAAATCTATCATTTTATTTATACCTTTTGGAATATTGTAAAACATTAATGCAAATAACATATCATGTATAATTTGAACAGTTAAAAGTAATAATGCAAATTTAAGTAAACTAAACTTATTAAATATTTTATAATATAAGTATCTTGTTATTATAAAACCTAACATAATTATGGTTACATCTGCTAAAACTCCCGATAATCTATAAGTTTGATACCATCTTTCTAATATTTTGGAGTTTATTAGATTTGTATAATAAAGAATAAACATGTAAACAACATCAGTTATCAAAACAGAATTTAATAAAGGCAAATACGTATTTGTATTACTAAATATTGAGATTTCTTTCATATAATATTAACATATATTTTATGCTGCTTTTCTAGTTTTTTTTGTTAATATAAATTTTTTTCTAGGAATCATTTTTTCATTTTTATGATCATAACTAATAACACCGTATTTATTCCATTCTTTACCAAAATAACTATTAAGATAATTATAAGGATTTTTTGGTCCATACAATTTTTTGTTTTTAAACTTATATAATTTTAAGTTTTCTATATCTTCAATATTATGATAACATTTAGGCCATCTGTTTTTTTCATAAACTACTCTTCCATTTTTTTTAATTGTTAAGAATATATCTATAAAAGGATATTTATATTCTTCAAAAACTTTTTTTTTTGTTTTTTTATATGTTTTTGAAGCGTGTTTAGATATATTAGCTCTTCCTTTTATATGTGGATTTTTTTCTTTGAATATTCTCTTATGTTCTCTCCATAAATTTTTTTTTATTTTTGAACCATCAAGATCATATATTTTATATCCATAATAAGTTTTACACAAACCTAAATTATATTTTTTTAAAATATCTTTTAAATTTTTAATTTTACTTATATTATTACGTGTTTTAAGTATATCAAAATCAGCATCATCATCCCAAGGTATCATACCTTCGTGTCTTACTGCACCAAGTAAAGACCCACCAGATAACCAGTATTTTATTTTATTTGATTCAAATAAATCATGAACAGTAAATATTATATAATATAATTTGTCAATTGTTTTATTACTTATACCATATTTATTACTCATTTATTATATTAATAGATAATAATAATATTATAATATATTAATTATGAATAATTTATTAAAATGGCTCTATCTGTTTACTTTAATTTATCTAAAAATATTTATACGATTTTTTACTCTATGGGGATTTGTAATATCAGGACTTTACTATACAGGAATCATTAGTAAATATCAACAATCAGTATTGTTCATATTAATAATGATAAGTTTTTTTGGTTTGATTATCACATATGTAAATCCAAAAAAAATAGTAATTCCGTATTTTGATATTGTATTAAAAGGTAAATTATTACAAGTATTAGATATTTTAGGACATCATCTACCACTTATAATATTTTTATTAAAATATAATTCAAAAATAAAACCAGATAATCTTTTGTTTTTTGCCACAATAACTATAACATATTTACTCTTTATAAATCCCTTCAGAACATATTGTTTTAAGTGTTTACAAAATAATTCCTAAGTTTAAATAATAAAAATAATTTATATGTCTTAAATATAAAATGAGTTCAAAAATAATTGGAGGAGGTATTCTTGCAGGCTTAGGTTACTTAGCCTACACACTTTTCAATGAAGATAAAGCATTTACCGAAGGCGATAAACAAGAAACAAATGATAGTATTGAGCAACCAAATAAAGTTGAATCAGAAACTAAAGTAGAATCAGAAACTAAAGTTGAATCAGAAACTAAAGTAGATTCAGAAACTAAAGTAGAATCAGAAACTAAAGTAGAATCAGAAACTAACGTAGAATCAGAAACTAACGTAGAATCAGAAACTAACGTAGAATCAGAAACTAACGTAGAATCAGAAACTAA
>MDTE01044283.1_pt1 | contig 17584 bp, 20 predicted proteins | sample 811231 | NCBI WGS metagenome assembly MDTE01 (sample SAMN05326651, study PRJNA326480) | marine metagenome | isolation source: seawater | place: Indian Ocean: Red Sea | collected 2010
TGGTGGAGCCACGGGGACTCGAACCCCGGACCTTCTGGTTGCAAACCAGACGTTCTCCCAACTGAACTATGGCCCCACTGGAGCCGCAGGTCAGACTTGTGAACTGTGGCATCAAGTATTATTATTTACTGGGATTAGTTTTGTTGGAATGGTTTTTTTGAAACGAATTCGTTGAGACGCTCTGCCTCTTTTAGGACTTCTTCAGTCGTTGGCATGTCTTCTGGATTTTTGGCCTTTGCTTGAAGTATTTCTCTTGCTTCTTTTACTAGGTCCAATCTTATTTCATATGGTGTCTTTGACATATAGATCCTGTTTTGTTATGCTAATATTTATCAACAGTTGTCAAATTAGTTAAACACCTACTTTGGTAACTGTTCTCCATTATCATCCATATTAGAAATGTATTCATGATATGCACCCATATTGTGATCTAGTATGCTATCAAAAAATTTGCCTTGTTTCCAAGCCGCAAATAATCCTCTCCATTTGTCTTTTGTTCTCTGCCAAGAATTAGCAATTCTTATATTTCCATAACTATTGATATATCTCAAAACACCGCCATGTCTAAAGAATAACCAACTAGGTGGAACTGATGTGACTATATCATTATTATTTCTGTATCTGTAATATGGAAAGTCTATAACTTTAAGAAATTCTGCATTACCTACTCTAGGTTGACCAAATGTATGACAGCCTCCACTTGGTTTTAATTCTACTGCTACAAGTAATGCCATTGCACCACCTAAACTGTGTCCGCATACCCATACATCTTTAACACCTTTCTTGTCATGTTTTGCTAATGCTTCTTTGATGCCTGGTATTACTTTTTCATATTCTGCATAAAATCCTCTATGCACTCTCCCGCCTAAATGATGTTTTACAGGAAACGTTTTAAGGTCTGCCATTACGTCATTTAGTTGTGTTGGTTCTGTGCCTCTACATGCAATAAGAACATCTTTGCTGTCGCTCATCACATAGGCCTGTGCACCTTCAACATCAATATATGTTGGAGGAAGTGGTTTGTTTAAAAACTTTTTGAGAGGTGCCAAGTCTTTGATACCTGGTCTTTTCTTTAATAAATCTTTTGGTTCGCTATAACATTGATGAGCGAACATACTTAAGAGCAAACCGCGTTCGCGGTAACTCATATCTTTTACTGCCATGTGTTACTCCTACCTAAACACAAATTTGTGTAATCCTACAATTTTTTTTAAAATTATAACTGTATTTATCTTTTGTGTAACATTCTCACACTAGCAATCCACCTATCACCGCTTTTAATTTTGGTAACTTCATGAGGTGTATCATATGAATAAAGGACACCATCACCTTGATTAAGTTCCATGAGTTCGTTTGACATTCTCAAGTATCCGCCTCTGTATTTTGTAGGGTCGGTAAGTTGTATTATTAAACCAGTATCACTTTTGCCGTCTTGCTCCATGTATGTATCTGTGTGTCTTCCTATCATTGCACCTGGAGGATAATGCATTGTTCTAAAACTTATAATATCATAGTTTGACATTTTTTTGTTAATGGATTCTATAAATGTTTTTACTTCTGTGTTATGGAATCTAGTAAAAAAGTATTGCCATTTTTCATTCAAGTAAGATCTAATTATTTTTTCACCTGTATTTGTTTCTACATGTTCACTAATATTGCTATTCAATATCTGTATTAGATTCTGACATTGCTTTGGTGTAAAAATATTTTTATAGATCTTATGCACGATATCTGATTGTTAATCCTAATTTTGATTCACAAAGTAATTTACTTGTGGCATGTATCTTTTTAGAATCAAATTGTATAAATGAACCTACTTTAAATTCATATGCATTTCCTGTAAGTCCATACCAATATTTTTTTGGTTGATGATTTAGATATTTGTATATGTTGTTAGGAACATCTTCTTCTGTTTTACCATGTATATCGAAATCATAGGGTCTGCCTTTGAGAGGTTTATTATATTTGAAATCTAAATTTTCTCTAAATGTCCAAGTTCTGCCATCTCCATCAAACCACTGATTGAAAACTATTAAATATGGATTTAACCCATTTATAACCTCTAGAGGTATTACTATATTTTCTTTTTCGTCTGTGTGGAAGTCGGTGTGAGGATAATATGGATGACTGTGTTTATAAAAATGACAGACTGTGATTCTATCAACATCTATATTGTTTTCGTTTTGTAAAACTTTTTTAGCATCCTTGCTACCTGCTAATTTTTTCATATTATCTGTGTCGTAACTATCCGCAGAATAATATATTTCTTTCAGTTGTTCTATTGAATCTATGCTAATTCCAGAAGGATTATAGATATTGGGAGCAAGTTTCATATGTAATATTTATATGCTTTACTTAATTAAAAGTAACTTGATTGATAAACATTATGCCAGCCATGAAACCTAATGCTAGGATTTGAATTATTGCTGGTATGACTACAAACATGACCATTGGATCGTAGTCGCCACGATTCCAATAGTCTTCTTTACGCCATGCTTCAACTTCTTCAGGCGTTGCTTCTATATAATTTTTTACTTCTTCCATTATAAATTTGAGATGTAATTATCCAATCTTTCTTGATTCATTACAAATGCTTTTTTGTATTGATTGCTTTTTTGCTTGATGTCATCTATGTTGACTGCTGAGCCAACTTTTATAACACCAACCATTGCCATCATTTTATGAGGTGTGCATTCATATACATATACACCTTCTTTATCTAATGTTACAGATATATCTTGACTCATTTTGCCCATCCAAGGTTTTGCTCCTGCTGGAATCATTCCTGGGACTGATGCTGAATTGTGAGCCATATCAGTTGCCTCAAATTTTATGGTGTCTCCTACATTTACAGATAAAACAGCAGGTTCAAAAACCATCATGCCGTCTTTTCCATTGTTAAGCATTTTTATAATATGCTCTTCTGCAACTGCTGGAGCAGTTAAAAATAATAAAGTAAGTAATGTTGTAATTTTTTTCATAATATTTCCTAAAATAATTTTAAAAGTGAAGATAAAATTAATACCGCAGGAATTTCCCACGGTATTAATATAATACTTAATATGACTAATCGCGAGGACATCTGTTTCTTACCATGTAATTTGTTGCCTTTCTAAGTTCTTTCTTAGAAAGTTTTCCATCATCGTTTTTGTCAGCATACTTAAAAAGACCTTCTTTAACAACACAGCCGTTAAAAATTAATTCTTCTTTAGTTACAAATCCATCCATATTCATATCAAACTTTCTCATTCTCCAGTCATCTGCAAACGTGTCTGTTGCAAAGAAAAAGAGAACTAGTGCTAGAAACCATTTCATTTTTATATCCTTTTAAAAGTAGACTATGCCAATAACATATCCGCAAAAGAATAAAGCCAATGCCCAACCTGGGTATTCTATGCAGAACTCTCTGATGTTATAGAGATACTGTTTCAGCCATTCTTCATTCATATCGCGGGGCTTACACCAAACAGCGATAGCATGAAGATACTGACTAGGGTAACAAGTTCGAATCGTTCTTTAATTTTGTTTATCTGTTTCTGGCTCATGTCTACTATAAGTTGTCTTACAAAACGAACACAATGCAAAATCAACTGCACACTGACGCCAAATTGTTTGGCTTACAAAGTTAAACGGTTTGTAAGGAGGTAATTTATATAAACAAATTGATATAACCAAAATAATTATAAGTTATATTTGTTTATAATTTCTATTTATATCAGTTTTTAATTTTTGTAGCCAAAACAGGCTAATTAGAAGTCAAAATGATAACCATTCACACATTTGCTGTTTGAATTTTTGATTGCATGTTCAAATCTTTTAGGGATATCAAGTGTTGCGTTATCAAATTTATGTTTGAATCTATATCTGATATCTTCAACATAACCTGCAACAACTTTCATAGGCTCTCTAAATTTTTTATCATAGTCATTGTATATGCCAGATTTAATTGCTAAGAATTTTTTTAATCTTTCAAATCCTCCAACTTTTATTAGAGTGTCTATATCACCAGGAAGTATTGTATTCCAAACTGTTTTCTTGAATTGTAGTAATTCTCTGAACTGAGGTTCACTAGTTTTATATTCTATATGTATGTTTTGGTCTTCAACAATTTTTATTTGCTGTTCCAGTATTTGATATACTGCTTGAGGCGAACTGTATGATATGTTTTTTAAAAATTTTATTTTTTTATTCTCGCATAAGTCATAATAGGGTTTGATTGTATGTAAAATAGTAGATGGTTGATCTATAAACAAATAATCTAAGCCAGTAAAATTACCTCTGTAAGCAAAATTATCACCATACATTAAATAGGGCATATCACCACCCATTACCAATTTGTCACCTTCAAAAAATTCATTACAAATAAATTCAAGTTGCATTGCAATTTGAGGACTTAGTATTTTATTTTCTCTTGCCCATTTTAAATGTTTGTTGCTTTCATAAAATTCTTTCAAATCAAAATCTACAATTTTAAGATCTACATTAAATTTTTCAGCAACTTCTTGAGCATAAATAATATCATCTGTGTTTACAATGCCGCCTTGCCATAGTGTTTTGTATGTAATTGCTTTAAATTTAATGTTGAAATGTTTAAGCAATCTCAACATAAATTGACTGTCTGAACCGCCACTTAACATAAGATAGCAATCGTCAAAACCTTGAAGTTCTTTTTGATATCTTTCTAATAATGTTAAGTTATCATTAGGCTTTGCAATGGTATAGGTGCACATGTGTTCGTTAAGTAAAACAGAATTTGGGGTGCCCTGTGAGAATTTCATATAAATACCAAGTAAGTAAAATTATCTTTTAAATTGTGATAAATATACTTATAATATTAAACTTACAATTGGAGTTTTAAATGGCATCATATATCATCAAACTAGATAAAGCAGTTCATTCTACATCTGATCAATGTAATACTGCTATAACTAATGCCGGAGCATCTATAACGACGAATTACAAAATGTGGGGTTCCTATAAAGTAGATGGAACAGCAGAACAAATAGCCGCAATTAGCGGTCTTAAAAGTAGTCAATTAGAGGCAGACGAAGTAACAAGTAACTTATCTGTAGCAAGTCCTAATCTTTCACATAAACAATTTCACGGAACAGATGCATCGGGTAATCCTGCATGGAGTCCTCAAAGCACAGGAACAAATGCGTCAGTCTATTTGCTAGACACAGGTGTTAATTCAGCACATAACGAATTTGGTAATTCAACTATCAATAATCTATATAATACTAGTATATCAACTGGTTATTCAGACAGTAATGGCCACGGCACAGCAATGGCAAGTCTTATTGTTGGAGATAATTTAGGTATGGCACCAAATTCTACACTTTATAATGTTAAAATGTTTAATGAAGGTGCAGGTAATATTAGTATAGGTGATGTTATAGGAGCATTGGATCAAGTGGCTTCACACCATGCAAATAATGATGCTTCAGATCCAAAAGTCGTTTGTATGCCATTTACAATGACTAAAAGCCAATTAATAGATGATACATTAAACGACATGTTAGATGATGGATTGGTAATAGTTGCGGCGGCTGGTAACGAAGGCGGAGAAGTTGATGACTTTTCACCAGGTGGTTTAGATACAGTTATAACTGTAGGCTCAGTCGATGCAAATTATGAAGTAATGGATATTACAAATAGGCCAATCGTAAATACATCTGCAAATGTAGATATTTTGAGAGATGTAAACAATAATGCTAAACTAGATATTTTTGCAATAGGACAAAATGTTCAGATTGCAGATAGCGGCAATGCATCTAATTACATTTGGCAATCAGGAACCTCTGTTTCTACAGCAATTACATCTGGCATTGCGTTGCAATATATTGACATTTATTCGTCTCATAGTGCAAATCAAATTAAATCATCTCTGGTAACAGAAGGTCACATATACGCAAGAAGAAATGCAGACGCAGATAATGATCCAGCAAACGTATTGTTAGGATATAATAATTTAACATTTGATAGTGGAAAAGCATTAGATTCAAGTAATGTAAGTTTTTCTTTAGCATATTCACCTCAAACTACAGATGTAACATTTGCAAGTGTTCCGTCAGGAAGATTGTTTGATATAGAATATGGTTCTAGTGCAAATGTTAATATAGGCATAAGCGGATCAGCAAGTAATGTTGCCGTAATTGATTTTAGTCCTTTATCACCATGGATGACTTTTAATACAGCATCAGGATTGGTCAGTGCAGATACAAGTAATCCATCAACTGCTCCGAGCAGTATAGCACCTGGTATTTACAACTTTGCAGTTAAAGGCACAATGGGCAGTAAAACAATAGTTGAAGAATATTCAATAGGTGTATATCCTGCAGGAGGTCAAGCAAGTGATCTTAATACAGCAGACGAATATTACTATGATGATGAAGCAAACGATTATGAAGCGGTAATTTCTTATGCTGTTGCACCGTCTGGTCCAGCAGGGCAACCAAGTGTTGAAAAACCGTAACCAATAGTTTTAAAAATAATTAAAAGAAGCACTAAATATTAGTGCTTTTTTTATGAACTTAATTATAGACCCAACAACAGATTCCATAGTGTATAATCCTTTGTCTGCACAAGGGCAATGGGTAAATCACAGATTTGGAAAACGTCAATTAGAATATCAACTAGATTCTAATACACTCATTGATTATATTTCTACATTAAATGATTTAGATCATGTTGACTTTGTGTCTGTATTTGGTGATCCGATATGCTATACAAACATTGTAGATGTAGTAGAATTTTTGTCTAAAAATTTTATCTCTACCACAGTTATTACTTACGGTATGGGAGATAAAACTGTATTTGAGCAGTTAAGTAATCTTGGCACCTATTTTGTTTTTAAGACAGCAGGAATCAAAGATAAAGTATTCCTTAATACAGATTGGAATATAATACAAAAAAACATAGATACAGTAAATTCAAAACAAATACAATTTTATAAATTTAAACATAACAAGTTAGATTTAGAATATTTGAATCAAAGATATAAAAATGTGTTCGAATACGACGGAGATTGTATTGCAGGTGATATGAGTAACATTATAGATGAAAATGGAAAATGGTTGTATGACGTTCACAAAGTAGATTCTACAAAACCTACATTAGAAAAAACTCTGCAAGGATATCATTATCTAAAACATTTTGTTAAAAAAGTTAATGGTAAAAGTATTTTAGATGATCCTGAAAATTTAATTTTACCTCATGCAAAACCGTTTGATATGCTTACAGAAAAAGATAGATATCTATCAGTAAGTGGGCATTTGTTTGATAATTATGAAAAAATGCAAATGTTTTCTAATGCTTTATGTGATGACTGGGCATTCAAATACTTTGATTTAAATTATGAATATGAGAAAAAAGTTTATTATGTGTTGTCTAAAATGATAGGTAAGAAGTTAGATCATATTGACAGCAGTCTTAGTAATTGATATATCACTCAAATTGTTACAATTAGACAAAGGACAAACAAATCCTACTTCAGGTAAATTCCAATCACTGTCAGCAATATTTCCAAAATTTATTGCACCACACCAACTACTATACATATTACCTGTTGCATCTATATTTAAACTTTCTGTGCCTAAATGGCATATCATGCCATGAAATTTGTTTAATCCTTCGTTGATTATTTGATGATTTTGCACATATTTTGCAGTCCCATCATCATATAAAAACTCAGTCATATAAGACTTTGGATCTGGCGGTGTAGGCTCTGGTGCATTAGGATCTGGCGGTGGTGCAGGACGAGGTTTTATACCTGGTCTGCTTAAAACTTCTAACTCGCTGTCTGTGTATTCCCAATATGTTTCCTGCTTACTACGGGCGCCTAACAACTTCTTATACATGGTTTTAACACATATACTGACATTGTCATATGTATTACGTCTACAGTCCTTAAAAAGGTCTCTTATTTCTTCTACTAACACACCTAATTCGTCAACTTTGCCGCCTATTCCTGCAATGTTTATATCAATGCTTACAAAGTCTTTTATTTCATTTAAAACCGCCTTAAAATGCTCTTTATCTTGACTTAAAGGGTGATATGTATATACTATACCGTCGAGATAATACTTTGCTTTAGACCACCAATTTACCGATCTTCCTCCATTAGTAAACACTAATGATCTTGCCCCAGATTCATTTATTTTGCGTATAATATCCTCAAATCCAGGTATTACAGTTACTTCTCCACCTATTAATTCATAGTCTAAGACTTTATTTAAGGTCGTGTAGTGCGTGTTTAATCGTTCTATGGTGTCAATATATACCTGCTTATCGAACCATGGTTTAGAACCGTCGTGTAATATTTTAGGGCAGTATTCACATGTGTAATTGCATGAATTACCCATGTTCCATTGGACTCTTAATCTATCGTTAGTATTTCTTGCGTGAGGGCCTTTTACTGATAATAGTTTTGGCATTTTGCATAACTCACCTTACGGAACCTTTACGTTATCGGATCCAGGACTTACGGTATGTCCACATGTAGCAACTGTCCCTGACTTAGCAACTTTTTTATTATTAGCAAATACCGTGTTAGAATAGTTTGATGTTAGCCTTGGAGAACTATGAGGTGAATCACCATGACCAGCAACACCATCTCTTTCCACAGATACCTTTTTGTTGTTTGCAAACACACTAGTAGCACCAGGACCTGTAATTACTCCTTGTGCGGCGTCTGTAGTTATTCTTGCTATTCCTGGCATATTAGTATTTATCTATACTAATCTTCTTGATTGCCTTCTATGATGTTTTGGTAGTCTTTGGCACTTTGTTCTAGTGTGTCAACAATGGTTTGGACTTCACTAAATCTTACTACAACTTCTTCTGAAGAGCCTGTGAACACAAATGGTATCAATGCAAGTTCGTCATCATTGATTACAACCACTCTAGGCTCGCCCAAATTTATAAAGTCTTCTGTAACTGATAGTAAAGTAGCAATGACTTCTACACCATTAGACATTTTAATTGATTTTACTTTTCCGAGATCGTCTTGTAAATTATACATGCTAATATTTATGTTGTGAATTGTTATTGCGAATTATAAACTGAAACCTTTAAATGTATCTTTTTCTACATCTTGTTTGGTTCCGCCTATAACATAAGAACTGATTTCTGTTTCTTGAGGTGCTACTTGAACACTACCACCTGCTATCCATTGTTGAGTCCAAGGTAAAGGATTTGTGCCTGTGTTAAATATTTTTGCTTGTCTTACGGCATGCATTCTTTTGCCTGCTATATATTCTACATATTGTTTTAGCAAGTCAGCATTAAGTCCTATAATACTACCATCTTTGAACAAGTAATCTGCCCATTCTTTTTCTTGCTCTACAGCATCTAAATACATTTGCGTTACTTGATCATATGTTTCTTTTTCTATCTTAGCAAAGTCTTTGTCTTCCTGAGGTAAAAGTTTTATCATTTGTTGTGTGCTGGCCAAATGAACATTTTCGTCTCTAGCAATAAGTTTTATAATTTTTGCATTGCCTTCCATTTTTTTAAGTTCAGCAAATGCCCAACTACAAGCAAACGAAACATAAAAACGAACTCCTTCTAGAATGTTTACACTCATCAAACAAAGCTATATTGCTTTCTTATGCTCATATTCATTATATGATTTATAACCTTTGTTTCTAAGTTCATTGAACTCTATCAGTTCGTCATATTTTTCAGTAATACTGTCTGCACAATTTACTATTTCTTCCATCTCTAACATATCATCAAAAACTTTGCTTGGGTCAGGATATACGTTTCTGATAATATGTGAATAACTTCTGCTGTGAATGGTTTCACTGAATGCCCATGTTTCAATCCAGGCTTCTAATTCTGGAAGGCTTACAATAGGCAACAATGCTAAATTGGGAGAACGTCCTTGAACACTATCTAACAATATCTGTCTTTTTAAATTGCTTGTAAAAATATGTTGTTCAAAATCTGTTAAATTTTTAAAGTCAGTTGCATCTTTCAAAATATCAACTTCTTCTGGACGCCAAAAAAATCCTAACTGTTTATCAGTTAGTTTTTCAAACTGCTTATATTTAATCACATCGAATCTCTGCATACCTAAGCCACCATTTTCGTCAAGAAACATGTTTGCTTTAGTATGATCGGATTTATTTTTTACGTCTAATACACTCAATTTTTTCTTCAAATTTTGCAACTCTCACAGTCTTCGTCATCAACAATTTCTGTAGAAACGAACATTGGTTGTTCTACTTCTTTTTTGTTTATGTCGATTTCGCCTTGGCCGTCAAATGTGTTATTATAATAAAGTTGCTTGCCGCCAAATTTATAAAAGTTTATTATGTCTCCTAATAAGACACTCATTGGAACTTTTTCGTCTTCGAAATGTTCCGGATTGTAAGAAGTATTTACCGAAATACCCTGGTCGATGTATTTCTGTAATACCGCCATTATTTCTAAGTAACCTTTAGGTGTTTTTTGATCCCATAACAAATCATATTTGTTTTTTAATCTTGGATAACCTGGAACTACCTGTTTAAGAACACCATGTTTACTTTGCTTAATGCTTACAAAACTACGTGGAGGTTCAATTCCGTTCGTGCTGTTACTTATCTGTGCAGACGTTTCTGCTGGCATAATAGCCATCAAAGTGGAGTTTCTTATACCTGTGTCTGCTAATTGCTTACGCAATCCTTTCCAATCTTGTCTTTCCTTGTGTTTAACCAATTCATTTACATCTTCTTTGTATGTTTGATTAGGAGTTATACCATGCCCGTATTTTGTTTCCATGTTACCTGGAATAGCACCTTTTTCTACAGCCAAATCTGCACTTGCTTTGATAAGGCCATAACTCCATGCTTCTGCCCATTCGTCTATTAATGACAAATTAGGGTCTTGATATGTGCTGTCATTTTTTGCTAACCAGTATGCAAAGTTAATGATGCCTACCCCTAACGGGCGTCTTTTCATTGTGCTTAGTTCTGCCGCTAATACAGGGTAACTTTGATAATCTAGCAATTCATCTAATGCTCTAACAGCCAAATTACAAACCTTTTGCATTTCATCTAAGTCTTTAATGACTCCCCAATTGATAGCAGACAATGTGCATAATGATATTTCACCTTCTGGATCATCTATACTGTTTAAAGGTTTAGTAGGCAAATCAATTTCACAACATAAATTACTTTGTTTGATTGGAGCCTCTGCTTCTATAAATGCACCATGTGTATTAGCATGATCAACATTCATCAAATAAATTCTACCCGTATCTTTTCTTTCTGTTACGAATGCACTAAACAATTCTATTGCAGGAATAGTTTTCTTCCTTATGCTTGTCATACGTTCTGCTTTTTCATATAGTTCTTGAAACTTTTCTTGGTCATTGAAAAATGATTCATAAAGACCTGGAACGTCATTCGGACTAAACAATGTAATGTTACCTCCTGAAATTAATCTTTCATACATTAATTTGTTTAGTTGCACACCATAATCCATATGACGCACACGATTATCTTCTGTGCCTTTGTTGTTTTTTAACACTAGCATATCTTCAATTTCTAAATGCCAAATAGGATAGTATAGTGTAGCCGCTCCGCCTCTTACACCACCTTGACTACAACTCTTTACAGCAGATTGGAAAAGTTTATAGAAAGGAATTACGCCTGTATGTGTAGCATCTCCACTTCTAATTTTAGATCCTACTGCTCTAATACTTCCTGCACCAATGCCAATTCCTGCTTTTTGACTTACATATTTTACTACTGCACTTGTGGTAGCATTAATGCTATCTAAACTGTCATCTGTTTCTATTAACACACAACTGCTAAATTGTCTTTGAGGTGTTCTCACACCGGCCATAATAGGTGTAGGCAAACTTAACTTAAATGTGCTAATGGCATCATAGTATGACTTAACATAACTCATTCTAGTTTCTGCAGGATACTTGCTAAACAATGTTGCCGCAATCATCATGTATGCAACTTGCGGTGTTTCAAATATTTCGCCTGTTGCTCTATTCTGCACAAGATACTTACCACGAAACTGTTCCATGGCCGCATAAGTCAATACTTCATCTCGATCATGATTAATATGTTCGTTAAGTTCATCTATTTCTTCTTTTGTGTAAAGTTCAGTAAATTCAGCATCGTAGAATCCTGCGTCTATATTCTTTTGAATTATGTCACACAAACAAGGTGGTTCGAATGTCTCATACACTTGCTTACGCAAATGATAATTTATTAATCTTCCTGCTACATATTGGTAATTTGGTGTTTCTTCTGATATAAGATCAGCCGCACTTTTAATTAGTGTTTCTTGAATATCTTCTGTTTTGATTGAGTCGAAGAATTGTATTTGGCTGTTTATTTCTACTTGGCTGGCACTTACTCCAGTTATGTTTTCAACAGCATACATGACGACTTTATGTAGTTTGTCTATGTTTAAATCTTCAAGTCGCCCGTCTCTTTTTTTAACTTGCATGTGTGTAAAATCCGTTGTTCTTCTTTGTTTTAAAAAATATATTTACCTGTATTTTATTGTAATATAAAACTATTTAAAAGTCAAGTATATATTGACTTTTTTTGCACTCTATGGGTCTGGAACAATGTGCCGTGTTCTAAAGCAATTTCCTTAGGGGTCAATTCTCCAGGTGAGAAGTTAAGAAAATTATCATCTAATTGGAATACAACTCCTGTGTTTCCTATATCATTATTACTTATCACAGGCATGATAAGTTCATCTTCTTTTATGAAGCCTTTGTAATCTAGAGTAGCAATCATTAGTAATGTGATACCTGTTTGACAAAAGTAGCCATCATAAACAATAGTAAAAACATCGGGCCAAGATGCAGGTGTATAGTAGTCTAAGTATCTATCTAATACTTTTACATATTTAAATTCTTCAACAATTGATTCTAAAGTGAGATTGTCTCTGTTTCGAAAATCTCTCCAAATTCTTTGGCGATCTTGAGACGTGTGATGTTTTTCGAACATTAGATTAAATTAGGATTTCCACTTTCTAACGATGTAATTCATCGTTACTGCTGACGAAGGACTCAAACTATTATCCGCTCTCAGGTCAAATTTATCTGTGCCTGAATTGTAATTTACTTCTAAGTCAACATTACCAGTTATACCTTGTCTGCTGTCTGAGTATTGATCGTTGATGTAAGCAACTTGTTGATCTTTGTCTGCACCAAACATTACTTGACCTATCCTTGCATAATTTTGTCCACCAGTAGAATTAGTGTCTTTCATACTGTATTCTACAAAAAATGAATTGAATGCGTCTGGATCTAAGTTTGTTAAAATGTTTTGGTTTATTCCACTAGGTATAGAAATGGACTCAGGACTTGCAAATGCTGTGGTCGCCTCTCCTGCCTCTAGAGCATCTCTTGTGAGTAATTCTATATTAGTTTTTACATTTAACAATCCCTTGTTATAACCTGATACGCCTGACTGCTGACTTGTAAAATAGACATTATTTGCTATTATAGAAAAGTCTCTGGCTTCTTCACGTGAACCAAAAGTTGCTTCTTTAAGATCTTCATCTATTGTTAAACTATATGTTCCAAAGTTAGAAATAGAATTAGCAAATACTCCAGTGTTGCCTGCGCCAACAAAAATATTTGTAAAGTAATTGAATCTACTTTCTGCTAAAGCACCTGAAAGCCAAGTTTCTAATTTTGATTTGATAGTAGAATCTGATTTATCATAATTACCAACTGTTAATCCTAGTTTATGAGTAGTAAACTCTTTGTCTTGGTGGATTCTAAAACCATCATACCATTCAGGTTGTTTTTGAAATGATTCTGCGTGTGTCAAGTAAAGTTGATTATCATAATTTGGAACTTTGTTAAGTTTAGGCCATTTATTTAGGTTGTTTACTCTTGTCACTACTGAGCCTACTGCATTGCCGTTGGCTAATGCAATGTTTGATAGGTTTGCAGTAATAACTGGTGTTACTGATGTAGTAGCATTTGCCAATACTGGTGTAATAGTTAAACCATTATTACCTGATGTAACAGCACTTGATGTTGTAACAGAGAATGCATTAGCACTTGCACTGGTTACTGGCATAGAAGCACTGAAACTACCATTTCCTGATACATTTACATTTTCAGTTTTGTCAAAACCATGCATTACAGAATAAACAACTACATTGCTTGTATTATTTGCTTTATGTGTTATAAAAACGTTTCCTGTTCCTACACTACCACCTGAAGTAAGACTATTTACTGTGACACTTTTACTTGCAACTGTAACTGACTGAACTATACCACTATCAATTTTTGCATTACTTGAATTCAAAAATGTTATGCCGTCTCCGACTTCTATAAGTCCAACGTCCTGAACAGTCATTGCTATTGTGTTTGTATTACCACTGTCTTTCGACGTCACAGACCTTGTATAACCCGCTGTGTTGCTTGGAATTGCCGCTGTGAAGTTAGTAGTTCCATTTACTGCTACAACCTTTAATACTTTGCCATTTATCCAGCCTGAGCCTTGACTTGTATAAACATGATTAACAGATGTGCTTACATTATATTCTTTGGAAGATGGGTCACAGGATATAACTATATTACTTCCACTAACAACATATGATTTGGAGTCTTCTCTGTCTAAATTTCTACTAACAAATAAATTTCCTAATGTAGGACTTGTGTAGGAAATATTTGCAGGAGCATATTTAACATCTGTAGAAGGGGTAATATGTTTAGCAAATTCTAATCCTATATAACCTATTCCTGTTGAAGGTGTTACTCTAATATTTTTAGTATTTAAAGTTCTATATGTAGGAATTTTTTGTCCTGACAAATTAGTCCATAGGGTTGCATCATTATAAAAACTTGTTATACCTGTTACATAATTACCTACATCTGTGTCAGGTGATGTTTTTGATAATGCAGAAATTAGTGTTGAGTTACCGTAATAAGTTACGCCTATCTCTTCTGTGGTTAGTGGTGCAGATCTAAACCCTAAATTTTGTGTATCACTTGCAGTTGTGCCACCTTGAATAAAAGCATAGTCTTTGTCTGCTCCTACACTAGACACAGATGTTGTTACATCGTCACCTGTAAGAATTACACCATCTCTGGTTACATTCAAATCATTTGATAAAAACTTTTGATTTGTATCTAAGTTAGTAAATATAGTTGCACTTGATTTAAATACATCACTACCTAACCAAGATGTAACTTTAGTTACACCATTCCAAGTAGCATTACCCTTCTCATAAAATTTTCCTGGAACTGTAAATTTAATAATTTGCAAATTTGCAATATTTCTTGTATAGTTGATAGACGATGGAGTTTTTTCAAATACAGCAACTTTATTAAATCCAGAATTAACAAGAAGGTCAGTGTCACCACCTATGTAAACTTGTCTTGTATCTGTTGCAAAACCTAGTTCACCTGAACGCAAAGGCTTTGGTAAATCCTGTTTCAGACCACGTCTGTTTTGGATTCTTGAAATAATTACTGCATTGTTGCTTGTAGCCATACTAATCTATCTCCTAGTTAGTAGTATTTATCACTTTCGAAGATTACTTGGAATAGTAATCTGTGAGTCTATCTGACCACTTATTGCAGTATTCTGAGAATTCGTCATCTTTAATAGTAAATTCTGCAAAGTTTCCTTCCCTGTCTACCATTAATATGACTACTTTTTTGATGTCGCTTTCAAACATTTCATTGTGTGCTAAAGCATAAGCACAGCCTTGTAAAAAATAATCTTCAATCCATTCACGTTTTTTAATTTTTTTAGCAGTTTTGAAATCTATGATTGCTTCTTCGCCTTCATGCATTCCTATACCATCTGCCGTTCCGGCATATAGTCCTTCAGCAATCAATCCTACTTCTACACCATACAATGTATCTACTTTAGAAAGTCCTTTATCAATCATTTCAGATACCATATTTTTTGCCATTACACTGATATGATTGTTTCCTTTGATTTCATAATCTTCTTGTAAAATATATTTCTCTAAACTATTATGCACTTTAGTTCCGAGTCCTGCAGATTCTGTGCTGATGCGTGTTGCTTCAGCATCACCTACACGTTTACGCCAGGCTATGAGAGCAGTCTTATCTCCTGTATCTCCAAGTATTGTGGTAACACTAGGCACAGGTTCTCCTGTTCCATCGGTGTATTGTCTGCCTTTTTTGGTTTGGATTCTTTTTAGATTTGGGTATTCGTATTTGTTTTCGAGCATGTAATATAGTTATGTCTTACCAGGAAATATTCCATTGCAAATTGGTATTTGCACTTGGATCTGTTACTATATTTACTCCATAGCCTAAGTCTTTAAAGTATTTTTTGACGTAGTCTAATTGATCTTTTTTGGTAGCATCGGTTGTAACACCTTTATGAACGTTATAATAAACATTGCTGTTTGTCATTGTTGAATTGTTTACATTAGCATACAATACACCTGCATCTATATTTGCATATATTTTATTTTCTATTGTAGTAATTTCACCATGTATTACAGTATTATTTCTACTTTTAGTTCTGGCGTTTGCCGCCGTTACAAATATTCCTGGCATTATTGTGGTAACTCCGCTTTAACATCTTTCATTGCTTGATCGCCGGCCATTTTGCCAACGTCAACACCTGGGTCTTCTACATCTGTGTCTATGTCTGCTGGTAATTCACCTTTTGGCTTTACTACATTTTTGTCTTGACTACTTGCAAACTCACTGTCATCAACTGCTTTGACTAGATCGTCCATATCTATATCAAAGCCTTGTTGTGAAAGGTTATATTGTAGTTCTTCTGTGTCTATTTCTTGTTCGCCGGCGGCGACAACTCTTGCAAGTTCATTCTGAATTGCTACGATTAAGTCTTCGTAGTATGTTTCATTTACTGTTTGAATGACCTCTTTTATGAGCATGTTACACCTCTACTGGTGCTCTGCCTAATGGTTCGTCTTCTGGTCCTGCCGCGGCAGGTTCGTTTACATCCATATCCATAGGTTCATCAGCCATAGGCTCATCTGGTAAAGCATCCATTGGAGCAGGTTCTTCTAAATCACTACTTGCTAATGATCCTTCTCCTGTGATATTACCTATTAATCCGTCCATGCCTTCTTTAGCACCTTTGGCACTTTCTAAGGCACTACTTATAACACCTTCTGCGTTGTCTTTAAAGCCTTGTGCTTTTTCTAAACCAAATTCACTTGCCATTTGATCTGCTATTGCAGGTAAATCTTCGTTTACCATTCTGCCTAATCTTTCTACGTGATCCTGAATGTCGTCTGCTAATGCTCTTACTGCCATTACAACTTCTGCTTCATCGACTGATTCAACTTCTTCTGACAGCATGTCATCTAGTATGTCGTCAAACATGCTTTCGTTTTTCTTATCATCTTCATCACTGATTTTATCAGCAGTCTTTTTGTCCATTGTTACTTTGTGCATTTTGCCTGAACCTTTTGGATATTCGAATTCTTTATCGCCTCTGGCGCCAGCATCTGCGGCCGCTAATGCAAAGTTTTCTTGTGCAATTTTTTTGCCAAACATTTGAATACCGCCAACTACTGAATCTTCGTCTAATCCGTTTAAGAAACCTACTACTGCATCTCTGCTTTTGCCACTAACTTCTGCAAA
>MDTE01007006.1_pt1 | contig 17583 bp, 12 predicted proteins | sample 811231 | NCBI WGS metagenome assembly MDTE01 (sample SAMN05326651, study PRJNA326480) | marine metagenome | isolation source: seawater | place: Indian Ocean: Red Sea | collected 2010
ACCTACACCGAGCACGCTCGCAGAAAGACCGTCACCGCCATGGATGTCGTCTACGCGCTCAAGCGCCAAGGCCGCACCTTGTACGGTTTCGGCGGCTAATCGCGCTCTCGCGCGTAAGCCGACGCTCGCGTGTACCATACATAAACTTAGCATCTAGAAACAGTTTAATTAGCCATCAGAAAACACTTTGGTGATTCACGTCGTGTGCGACTCTCCCTTGATGCGCGTTCTCGTCGTCAGGCGCCGTGCACGTACACTATTGTCTTTAGTCACAACAAGGTTTGTCTACTACATAAAATCCGCGAGCGCTACTATCAGGTCAGAGGTCTAAGCAGCGGTGCTCTCGAGTGTCGTCCTCGCGACGCCGTCGAAAGCGTGTTGCATCTCGTGCCACTTCTGTGCCATTTCGTGCACGTGAGGCCCGTTGAAGATGCACATCACTGTGCAGTCTTCGCTGTACTCGAGTTGCGTGAGCAGCTTCGGCGTGATGACAAAGCACTGCGGCGTGCCCGGCGCGCTCGCCGCGTCGACCATGCGCTTGAACACCTTTCGCTCATTTCTCGCGTCCATGCCTTGATTGATTTCGTCCACGACGCGGAACGGCGCTGAAGTGAATGCCTGCAGCGCGATCATGTACAGCATCGTCGTGACGGAACGCTCGCCTCCGGATTGACGATGCGCATCGAGCAGGTGCATGTCTTCATTGGCTCGAAATTTGACGCGAATTTCGAGAGAGTACTGTTTGAAGTCATCGCCAAATCCATTGTGATCTCTAGAGCCATCGCCAGATAAGTTAACCTGCCCGGCACAACCAATGCGCGCGAAGTTCTCTTGAAACTGTTCGCTAATCTTTTGAACCGTCTTTTGCAGTTGGGGGAGCCACTGTTCCTTCTTCATAGTGATGGCTTGTTGTTTCACCGCGAGCTCAGACTTTTCAGTTTCAAGAGTGCGTGTGAGAGCGGTCATCTCCGCTCGTCGCTTGTTGAACTCATCCAAAACAGCCGGATTGTGACACAAAATGGCATCCGCTTGACCCCGCAGAGTGTCGATGCTGTGTTCGAGCTCTTCGACGGTGTTTGGCCACCCCTCGAAGCGCTTTTCGATTTCAGGTGTGAGCTGCACGACATTGAGCGCCTGTTGTTTCAATTCTGCCGCGGTGTCTCTGATGTGGTGAAACTTTGCTTTGATATCATCGCGCTTTGCCTTCGCCACGGCCGCTTTCTCTTCTATTTCTCGCAACGAGCTCTCCATGCGTTGCATTCGTGCGGAGGTCTCGACACTCTCGAGACAAGTCAACGTCAGCTTTGTCGCAGCTTCGTGGCCATTGACGATGGTATCGAACAATTCCATCGCGCACGCGACGCGTTCCGCGGTGATTCTGTGTTGATCCTCTTTGATTCTTTTCTCGGCGGAAGAAAAGTCGGCCGATTTTTCCTCATCCGCCAGGAGCAGTTTGTGCTGCTCAATTTGCTTGAGGGTGTTTTTACGGCGCTTTTCTGGTTCTTCGGCGAGCTTGTTGAGATCACCTCGTTGTTTTGAAATTCGCTGTAATTCGCTTTGTCTTTCACTGCGCACCTGCTTGATGTGTTCACTTTTAGCAGTGCACTCGCGCAGTTTCGCCTCTGCCTCTGCGAGTCTTTGTTTAATGTCGTTGATGTTGTTATTGGATTCGCGAACGAACAGTCTTGTCTGACGAATCGGCGCCTGACTCATCGTAAAGGCTGATGCATCGTAACGCGACCTTCGCGTGACATAAACACCGCTAGGACAGTAAATCTGATCGGCCAACTTGGATCGGAAGAGTTGATTGACGCTCTCCGAGTTGAGCGTGTTGTTTCCTACCAACACCCGCGAAATACGATGCGTATCATTTAAAGCTCTCTTCACCGCAGATTTAGCCTTGAATACATTGTCCAAAGTGTTGACCACGCCTGCGCGCTGAAGATCGGCGCTCACCACGCCTGGAACATGTTGCTGCAGACTGCGTGGCGTCCAAACGTTGATCCCAAACTGCTTCATGGCATCGCTCACCGAACGCTCATCGCGCTGATCGGTGACGATGAACGTCGCAAGCGCGTGTAGACCAAGATGTTGCTCAACATAGCCCGCATACGTCGGATCATTCACTTCTATCTCCGCCAGCAATGGGCCTAGAACTTCACCGTGGAACGTTTGCTTGTTGCGCTGCACCCACTCATCGGCGTCCTTGATGCGATTGAATCGAGGGTGTTTCGAAAGTTGTTCGATTTTCTGCATACGAACCGATTCAATCGCATTCTTTTGCTTCTTGAGAATGCTGACTCTTTCTTCTACCGGACGTCGTGCGTGTTCTACTCGTTGGTATTCGTCGTCGGCGGCGCGAATTTCATTTTGTTTGGCATTCGCAGCTTCTCTCAATCTTCTGCGTTGTTCGTCAATATCATCTGGAACCTGCGGCAAATTATCGAGTTGCGACTCGGAGAATTCAATCAACTTGAGACGCTTTTCCACCCTCTGTTTAGCATCAATCGCATCTCTTCTCGCTTGGCTAAGCTGCTTTGCTAATCCATCGTAACGACCGCCAAGCTTGTTGAACTTTGCATCCGCTTTATTGATGTCATCCTTGAGCCTGGAGTTAGTTTTACGACCCTTGTCGATTCGAGCGACCGCCTCGTTGTAGGGCTCTTCCACATCTTTGTATTCCTTGACCTTTTCGCCGTGATCCGCTTTGATTCTGTTCACCTTCTCTTTGGCGCTGGTGTACGCATTTTTGAGAATGTGGTACTCCTCAGCCGCTCTGTCAAACTTCAGCCACGGAATCTTCTTCGCCATGTCATCGGCTTTTGTGATCAACTCTTCTCGCTCTTGCAATCGCTTCACGTCGCGCTCCAAGCTTTCGTTGTCTCGCTCTAACTTGACCATTCGCGTCGTCTTCTGGTCAACCGAACGCTCCAAGTCTGCGATACCATTCTTCATCTGCTTCAGCGTGTCGTGCATCTCGTACATTTCAGCGTTACCGATCGCCTTCTCCGTCTCCATGAGCAACTCTTGCGGGTTGAGCATCGAAAACGCCACCACTCTGTCCTGCGGAAGGAAAGAGCACAAGTTGTCCAACTGCATGTTCAATCCCTTCATCTCCTTGAGAATCTGCTCGTGCTTCACCACGACCCCGTTCAACTTCCACACGGACTGACCGCCTGCACGATTCTTAAAGTCTCTCCGCACGACGATCGGTCTCCCGACCTCTCGTCCGCGAAGCGTGATCTCCGTGTACGCGCTCTCCTCGCCTCTCTTGACGAAATCCCCTAACGACCCCGCTCGCCCCAACAGATTCGGCGATCCACCGAGTCCGACGCACACTGCGCACACGAACGCGCTCTTCCCGGTTCCGTTCGGTCCGAGCACGACGTTCAGCCTCGGTCCCGGTTCGAACGTGACGTCCTTGTGCGTCATGAAGTTGTGCATCCGCACCTTCATCAGCGCTCCGGGAACGTACGCGCGCTCATCGTATCGCGCCTCCGTCTTCGTGCGCTTGCGCACGGGACCGTCCAGTTCGCGCCCGAAGTCACCGCGCGCCATGATCGCGCGCGGCGTCCGCACCGAGGCGACGATTGCGGTCGACAGACGAGAGATTCAAAATCTGGCACGTCGTCCCTCCTTGGCGAATGGGGGTGTTTCACCGTTCGTGAACCATAGAATCACAGTTTACCCATACGACTTGTTTAGTGTTCGACGAGCGCCGCGATGAATCCGCAGACGCGCGCGCGATGACGACGCCGACGCGCGCGTCCGGCACGGATGACGTGTCGTACAGCGGTCATCTCGGTGCCTTCACCGATCGCGGCGGTGCGACGTCCGTCGCGAGCGAGGCGAGCGACAGCGACAGCGTCGCGAGAGCCATCGCGCAGCGCGTGCACGTGGCGAGCAAACTGGCTGAATATAAGCGTCAGGAGAAGCTGTCTCGCGTGCGATTGGCGATAGAGCAGGCGAAACACGAGACGGATGTGTTGATAGAGGACGGCGTCGACGCGTACGCGCTGGAGGAGAAAGATGTGATGAGCGATGGAACGAGCGGAAGCGCGGTGTGGTTGTTGTCGTGCGCCATGGCGGAGGGGGCGAGCGCGCAGGAAGTGCAACCGTTATTTGAGGAATTGGTCAAGTTTGAGGTGGATTTGAACAGTGCTGGAAATCGTATCAATCACGGGAAAGGGTTGTCTTCGCTCGCGTTGTTGTGCTCGTTGTTGGAGAAGAAGCTGTTGACGCCGGCGGAGCGCACGATGCGAGAGAAGCGGGCGTTCGAGAGAGACGTTCACCAGGATGAGACGATGAAAGAGGTGACTCTGGAAGGGAAACTGTATGAGGATCGAGTGAAGATGATCAGAAAGCAAGTCGACGATCGTAACGTCGCTTTCACGCAGACACCGAGAGCACTCGTTGATTTTGCCACCGCGCTGCTCGCTGCCGGCGCGGAAGTCAACGGCAAGTACCGCATACAACCGGAGACGAGTGATATCGCCGATAGTCGAATCGCCCCGTATGAAGGCACCCCAGGCACGAATGGTACAGCGCTTTTCTTCTGCGCATTGGCCATCATCTCGGGCGCTGGTGATGAAGTGCTCGAATTGGCCGCGTGTCTCATAACTCAGGGCGCGAGCGCAAACAGCGAATGTGAGCGGCCGGGTCGCAACGCGTGCTGCGGTGACTTCCTCACACCCTTGACAGTCTGCTGTGCTGCTTTGGAGTCAAGTATAGCGTACGAATTGGATTACCAGCACCGCTGTAGAATAGCGAAACTCGCAGGCTTGATGTGCTTGCAGTGCAAGGACGTCAAGTACAACATTGAGTCGATTTTCACGTACAGACTCGGAGCTGAAGACATCCGAAGTCGACGAATAGCGCCGGTCGAGTGCCACACATCTTTACGCGGTACAGCTCTTTTCATACTTGCGTGCGCCGTCGCTGAGGGTGTCGGCTCTCCAGCGATGGTGCTTCTGGACTTACTTTTAGAAAAGGTGGAACGATACCACCTCGACGTGGTTGGAGCCAGACCTCACCACGGTCGAAAATTACCACTGCTCGCCATGATCATCGACTGCATTGATGCGCCGTACGGATTCAACGAGCATGGGGTTTTAGATACTAGGAGTTGGTGGGAATCTGCCGCTGTGAAGGCGAACATCTCAGACACTGGAAGTGTCATGGGCTCGCAGCTCTCCGCGCAAGGACCGACTCAGCGACGTCTTCACGGCGTGAATGAAGAAGACGTAGTTTCTTTAGAGTCCTTCTTACCTGATATCAACGACGCCGCTTTCGGTGGGCAAGGTGCGGTGGCGCGTCGCGAACAGCTCGAGACGGAGAGAAATCGAAGGGAGCACTTGAAGACGAATTCTGAGATCGCGGCTGAAGAGGAGCACGAAAGAAAAGCGCGTGACATTGCCGCGGCGATCGCTGAGGCAGAGCGAGATAAAAGACGGAGCGAAGATGTTTCAAACCCTCCGGAATCTGTGGCGGTAGACGAAGAGGATGCTGTGGCGGTAGATGAAGAGGGTGCCACCATGTATACAGATGAAGACGGAAAATCCTTTGTCGTCGGATTTACTAAGGAAATGCTTCGAACAAAATCCGGCGTGTTCGATGAGGCAAAGAGGACACCCGAAGAGCTTGAACGAGCCCGTGCGCAAGCGTGCACGAGACGTAACGCACGTTTTGAGAGCTTAATTGCCATGGCAAAGCAAGTTACGATCTCTCTCATTGAAAACACAGACAAAGCATTACTTGAAGTCAGTGAAAAGTTGGCGCTCGGTGATGAAAATGATGTGCTCGTTTTCAATCGAGCGACACAGGCGAGGCTCGACTGTATCGATGTTGCCAAATCCTTATTGAAGCTTGGGGTCAACCCAAACGTACGGATGCCTCTTGGAAGAGAGTTTGCGCACACGTGCGCCGAAACCAGTGCGACTCCGTTGACGATGGTGTGTGGTTACATCGCAAGGAATATGCTCGAGGTCTATCCGCTCTTTGATTTGCTCCTCGAACACGACGCAGACATCAACGCACGTGGCCTAGGTCCGTACCCCATCTCTGCGCCTCCGCTTTTCACCATAGCGTTGGCGCTCTACCATGGCGTAGAAGGTGCGGATGACGCCATGCTAAAGCTCCTGCCTCGTAACGCCGTCGTTGATCTCAACGCAATCTTCCCGGATGGCAGTAAAAGTACGACGTTGATTCAGCTAATACATGCTTTACGCGCTGGTAAAGCAGATCGGGGCAAAGTATTAATGCTGATAAAACAATTAATCAACATGGGAGCAGACCCAAACTTGTGTTGCGTCGAAGTATACAACGAGGGAGTACCACCTGCCTATCTCGAAGCAATTAAGCTGACGAATCACTTATTGCCGCCCGTATCATTCGCCATGCTGCCAGAGGATACTATGATTGGTTCGCACGCCGAGGAGAACGCGCAAGTGGCATCGATTGTACACAGACTCAGAAGTCCGTCGATGCAACTTGATCTGGTTGAAGCTGGCGAGCAGTACGACCTGAGCGAGGACGAGATGAGCGTACTAGAATTCGGCAAAATCTTCAACGAAGTCGCACATCTAAATAAAATCAAAGATTCCGGGGCTGATGACGATTCTGAGTCGGTGAGATCTTCCATGTTTGGTTCGGTGAGCAACTTTAATTTCGGAGCACCGTTCCCGGCGCTTCCTTCTCGGGTAGGCGAATGTCAATACCCGCCTTTGTTTTGGGCCATTGAAGCCGGAGCAAAAGAGGGACATAAAGAGTCACTAGAGCTCGTCTTAGTTTTGCTCGATGCTGGCGCTGATGTCAGGAGAATGATCGGCAAGAATTTCTACTCTTGGGTTGAAGGGAGCCTGGTCGCCATGGCCGTGACGGCTGCGATACGGGCCGCCGAGCCGCTGCCACCGCCTGAAGAAAAGCTCGAGCATGACAAGGTAAACGTCGCAGAAGTTTTATTGCGACTTAACCAGGCGGCTGAGCCCGAAGCGCCGCTAGATTCAGGAAAGAGTGATAGTATGGACAACGTTGTCAAGCACGCTCTGGAACATGCCGTTCTCAAGAGACACCCCAGCATCAACTACAAAAAGGGCGAAGACACTCCGAGTTTTTACGAAAAAATTGTACAGACCCGAGATGAAATCGTCTCTGAAATGAGAGAAGACGACAACATCGAAAAAGTACGAATGAGAGCCGTCCTTGAAAGATTGGGCCCAGACCGGCCGACCGATCAGCACGCGTACACCGTCGAAGAAGCTTCGGATGATGGTCTAAACGCAGAAAAGCGCGGACCTCCTGCTCTTAAAATGATTCAAGGTGTGCTACGTCCGGAAGGTTCTCGGTTTGGTCCAGCTAATTTAGCTGCTCGTCGAGACATTCCCGGTCTTGTGCGTACTGTCATCGTCGGTCACACGTCGGTCGAAGCGAGGGCAATCGAATTGACGAAAAAGGCAAACCAAGAAAAGGAGCGCGCTTTGCGAACACGTGCTTTGAATAACACCAACACTCATCATGCTTCGGACGTCTCATCTACGTTGAGCGACAGGAATATATATGAGTCTTCTTCTGAGGATACAGACTTTTCAATCACCGAACAACTACAACAAGTCAACATTAAGGAGACGGAATGGGATATATGTGAAGCTGAAGAGCAGAAAGAGCGAGATATTGCGAAAGTTGTGCACGGAAACATCGTGCCCACACGCTTGAAAGATGTTGGCATTCGAGCCCAAGCATTGAAGACGAAAGGGGACGAGAGTCACGTCGAGGCGAATGATAGCGGTGTGCATGTTCACTCTCCCAAACAGCTTAGTGAAAGCACATTTGAAGCCGCATCAAACTCGAAACAACCTCCCGCGTGGGAATCAGACGAGGAGTTTGACGAGGAGAGAGATAAGCCGGATGAAACGGAGATGGAAAAATTATACAACGAGGTGAGTGGGTTTGCTTCTCGCAGCGAGAATGGAGATGCTCAGGTCCTTGACGGAGATTGGGAAACAATTCGTCCGTTGACACGTGAAGAACTGGAGATTCGTCACGAATCACGCGCGAAGACGACCATGGCAGTCGCAATAGCTCTCATAGAACGGAGTGCGACGGATAACATTGATGCGTTTGCCAGAAACCCACTGTTGAAGCAATATGGCGTTGGCTTGGTTCCATACGAGTACACTCCTTTATTTGCTGCTTTATACGGTGCCGCGACGGCCCCATCACAAAGTCAAATTGAGACCGGCATAGCATTGGCGAAACTGTGCATCAAGAAAGGAGCTGACGTCAACAAGATTGGTTTACACTCGGTACTCGCACCGCGAACAGAGATTGAAGCGGTTACGGCGAGGAATCAGTTGAAGTCGCATCGCATCAAACGCTACAGAGAACTCCGGGATAGATACGTCAACGACGGGGATATAGCGGCTCTCAACGAAAAGCTTGATGACGATTTCACGCTGGAGCCACCAGATTCGGTGTCGTTGAGAAGTTATCCTCTGATGTGGGCTGTCACCGCGGCGATTCGTGCCGAGTCGAGGAAACTTGGTTGCGAGGAAATCGTTCGCTACATGCTCATGGAAGGCGCTGATCCGACCTCAATTTCTTTACAACCGATCGGCGAACGTCAAGGACCCGACGCGAGATTGAATACCGGTAACGTGCTCTATCTGTGGGGTACGGCTGAAGACTTGTTTCGCGCATCGCAGGATCGATACCAGTCTGTCATAAGTATCCGACTTTGCATAGCGCGCATGCTGTCAGAGTGCGGTGCTCGGTCCTCGTATCGCGTGAACACAAACATGCCCTACGTCGTTAATCGGACGGAAGCCGCCGCCGCGGGCAAGTGGCTCGTGAAGGGAAGCGAGGGGTTCGGCGTCGCAGCCGCCCCCGAGAACGACACATCGGTCATCTATCAAATCGAGCCGTTCTCCCAACGCGTCGCCCGCGCTATGTACAACGATGGAGACGTTCACAAACGACACGTCGCCGTCGAGTCCAACCACGAACGAAGAATCAACTCACTCGTCGTTGATCAGGGTGCGAGCGACGCAGTCGGTTCTTGGATGTGGTTGAAGAAGGACGAGGTTGAAACAGAAACGCCCCCGCCAGTTTCGGATAACCAAGGACTTGGATTCAAATCTACCGCCGATCTCGATTACGTGGTTCCAAAGTATCCCGGTCAAATCGAGTTGTTCCAGCGTAGGAAAGTTGCGTGGCCAAAGCTCGCCGACGTTCGTCGACATAGTAAGGGAGAGGCAATCAACATCGCCCAAGAGGAGGAGACAAAAGCTGAGACGATAACGAAAAAAGCGTTGCGACGAATGCAAGCGTTAGCGATTCGAAGCGCATTCAACTCAGAGGAACCCGACGTACCGCAAGGGATCATAGATGCAACTCTTCTACCGGGGAAACTGTTGAAATGATTTAACCTGTAATATACATCAATCATACTGTGACACTACTCACATGGAGTAACGCGGGAATACTACATCTAATGAGCGCGCGCGTACGCTAGCTTGGTGCGTTTGTGCACCAGACTCAAAGAAATCTCTTAGTTGAACGCGTTTCACCTCCTTGCGTTGAGCGCGAACCGTCGGCTGCGAGCGTTTCGCCAAAAACTGCTTCACAGATTTTGTAAAGCCATTCAACACGCCTCGCGTGCGACCATCCTCGTGATGCGTGCTCGACTCTTGCAAAACGATCATCTCCCCGTCATCGCCCTTCCGCGTTTTAACCGTGCGCGAATGCCGACTTCCTCGAGACCGCTTTGCTCCTCGTTTTTCCGCGCTCGCGAGTACTTTTCCCTCCTCGAGTACCGTCTCTTCATCGATCGTATCCAGAGATAAAGAGCCGAACGACTCCATCTCTGATTCGATGTTCCCTTTATCGTTGCAACTAAATCTTCGGAATGATCCTTCAGCGTTGCGCCACTCTGGTAAGACAAAACGCAAATGCTTCGCCTTTAGATGTTTCACCAGCACCTTGGAAAATCGCTCTCGCGTGCAAACCTTTGGTAAACGGTCATTTATGGTGCCATCGACCAACGCAGGAAGTAACACTTCTAACTCCGTCGTGTACATCACGATCGCCACCCGCTCACGAGCGTCACCCTTGGCTCGAGCGTTCGCGCCCGCGTAGCCGCGCGTCGCCGGTTTCCCATCCAACGCTCGCATGTACTGCGCCGCCGTCACTCCATTGCATTCTGGCATGTTATAGTCGATGACTACCAACATCAAATCACACATCGGATCATTTTGCAACGCCTCGTATTGTTGAATACCCTTGCGCCCATCGCTCGAGAGTTCCACGCGCACGTCACACGTAAACGTCGCCTGCAGCACCTTGGTCACCGCTCGCAAATTCACCGCGCAATCATCCACCACGAGCACCGTCGGTCGAGCGCCATCGAACCCGCCTTCCTCACGCGCGCGCTCGCCTCCCACGCGCACCTCACACTCCGTGACCCCGTCTCCGCGTTCCCATTCCTCGACGAACCCGTCCGCCGTCGTCTCGTCGCTCTCGTCGCTCTCCGCGCGCGCCGCCGCCTTTGCCTCCCTCACCGCCCTCTCTCTCGCGCGCAGCGCCGGCATCGATTCCGCCCGCCGCATCATCATTTCTGTATCGATCTCTTCGCACCTCGTATCCAATCACGGCACCTCTCTCACCGTCTCTCCCTCTCTCTCTCTCTCTCTCTCTCTCTCCCTCTCGCGCGCTTTAGAAAACACCCGAAACCGCACGACACAAATCACGCCCCCCCTCGGTCGCGACGTCGAGATTCGTCGCGACGATTCACCGAATCCGTGCGAATCGTCACCCACGAGGAGTGATGACCGGCGAACGAGTCCCTCCCTCGCGTCCACCCACGCGTGGAAAAAGCGCACCGACGCCGTCGTCTCGCCTCGTCCCACGGCTTTCCTCGTCGAGACGTCGAGACGGACGTCGTCTCCGCGCGCGCGTCGCGCTCGACGCCGCGTCTCCCGTCTCCCGTCTCCCGTCTCTCGTCTCCCGTCTCTCGTCTCCCGTCGTCGTCTCCCGTCGTCCTCGCGCGCGCCACCGTGTGCGGACGTCCCGGCGGGCGAAAAAGCGTCCGAGGCGTCGCGAGACGGAGCGCGTTCGGATCGATCCGAACGCGATCGAACGTCCCGAGAGATGGGCTCGATGTGGGTGCGACTATGGATGCGTTCGGCACACGTGTGCGTCCCGTCCCGGTGGGTATAAAAATCAGACGTGGAGACACCGCGACGAGTCGGGACCGGTAATCGCGACCCCCCCCCTTTGGTCGTCGTCGCCGTGGCCCCCCCCTCGCGTCGAGTCGTGATCGGTGAAACGATGGCGCGATCGATCGACCGCTCGATCGACCGCTCGACGGATCGACGGATGGATGCGGGAGAGGTTGACTCGACGGATCGTGCGTCGAGGATGATCGCCGCGAGTACGAGCGCGGTGTTCGGCGTGCGCGTGCGCGCGGGCGCGACCGCGGTGAGTGGGAGACGAGGAAGAGGCGCGGCGATGACGACGCGCGCGGGCGTTCCCATTCACATCGAGTACTGCGAGAAGTGAAACTACATGCCCCGGGTGAAGATGTTCATCGATAAGACGAACGAGGCTTTACCGGGGAAGTTTGATTTCACGTATAACGACGACGCGGTGTTGAAGGAGACGGTGCCGGAGGGACAGGGGTGGGCCCTGGAGAATCAGGCGGAGAAGCCCATCCCGGGCGGCGAAAACGCGTTGTGGAGAAAGGGAGCGTTTGAGGTGTTGCGATTGGACACCAAGGAGCTTCTGTACTCTAAGAAGGCGGAGGGGTCGCACCTCGTCGACGGTAAGGGCGGACCGGAGGGTAAGCTCGGGAAGTTTATCGAAGACGTGATGAAGGCGCAAGCCTAAACGCCGCGCGGGACGGACGAGGGCGCGCGCGCGCGAGAGCCTCGAGGGGGGGTGTGGACGCGAGCGATGAGGGTGAATCGCGATGACGATGACGAGAGACGTTTGAAAGTTATTCCGACACGGTTTTGTCGGACGGACGTGACTCCGATGATCATCGCGACTCCCGGCGGTCGCTCGCTCGACGCCCCTCGCGAGGCGTTACATCGAAACGGCTCGAATATTTAATCATATTTTGTAATCGCAGACGAGTCGATATTTCGAGACGGGATCGCGCTGCGTTCAGTGGTCGATCGGTTCGTCGCTCGCGTCTTTCGCATCGCGATGAATCGTATGAATTACAAATTATTCAGTCGGATGCGCGTGCGCGCCCGACGCGAGTGCGTTGCGCGCCAGGCCGATGTCCGTCTTGATGCGCGCCACGAGCTCTGGGAGAGAATCAAATCTCAACTCTGGGCGTATGAACCCACACACGTCCACCCGCATCGTCTCTCCGTAGAAATCTCGATCGTATTCCGGCGTCGCGTCCGTCGAACCCATCACGTGCACTTCAATCGTCGTTCCGTCTCCGTCCACGAACGTCGGTCTCTCACCCACGTTGAGCACGCACTCGTGCCACGCAGATTCGTCGGCAAGTTTCGCCCAGCCGAAGAAAACACCGAGAGGAAGCGTGCTCAAAAATGCCTCGCCGCCGCACAGTTCAGGATCCAAATTCGCCGTCGGCACGCCCATCTGTTTACTCCCTCTGCCGAACCCAGTCACGACGGGCGCCTCGAGCGTGAAGCGCTTCGACAACTCGAACGCCTTGGGAATCGTGAGCACTAACGGATTCTCGTCGTCGTCCGCGCGCAACGATCCTTGAGCGCTCAAATCCTTACCGGCGGATCCGACCGCCGCGAGAGGAAGTCGTCTCACAATGCTCGAGAAATCAAACCCACCGTCGACACCACCCTCCACAGCCCCCGCGGGGCGCTCTGAGATCACCACTCTACCTCCCGGTTTGCACAGCATCACGACCCTCGTCAACGCGTCCACGATCGCCTCTTCGTCGCCTCTATCCACCAAGTGCGCGTTGAACGCCGCCGCGTCGAACGGACCGTGATACGGCTTCAACGCCTTCGTATCGCTCGCTCGCAAAAACCTCACCCCGTGTTCGTTCCCGAGCACGTTCACGCCGCTCTCCAGCGCCTTCCCTCCCGGTCCGCGGCCGAGAGCCTCGGCGCACCGATCGAGCATGGCGTTCGACGCGTCCACGCACAACGCCGTGCACCCGGCCGCGTCGTCACCGCCGGCGATCGCCACCGCGAGCGCCCCCGTCTCGACGCCGACCACGAGCGCGCGCGCGTGTCCGTTTCGCGGCAGCGCCATGGCGCGCGCGATCGCATCCGCGCGCGCGCGCTCGTTCGGTAGCGAACACTCGGTGCATCCAGAGACGGCGTCATCGCGGTCCTCCGCGAGCGTCCGCGCGACGCGCGCGCGCGAAAATCGTCGCGTGAGGCGCGTGCATAGTCTCTCGTCGCGCGACGAGACGCTCGTCGTCGTCGACGGCGCGGACACCGCGCGCATGGTCGCGTGTCGAGCTATGGCGTCGTATCGGTCGTATCGGTCGTATCGGTCGTATCGGTTTACAGTCATCTAATCGTTCATCTAATCGTTCAGGGCCAGTCATCGAGGCGGTTTACGAATCATCTTTTTCTTCATCTCCTTCGTCGCTCGCTCGACGTGATACGTGCCGTCTTTGTCGCTCAGGCTCACAAAGTTGCCGGAACCGCCGAGCAAGCCGTCTCTCCCCGACAGTCTCACCGCGGCGCGTTGCCACGCGTTCACGTTGGGCACGTTGATCGTCGACGCGGCGTGAATCGCGCCCGTCTCATTCGCTTCCTCCTTGGACGCCTCGGCTTCGATTCGGACGACGTCCGCGTACACGCTCGCGTCGTCCAAATTCGTCGTCGCGTCGCAGTGAAACACCATCGTCTCCGTTCCCGCCGCTCGCGCCGCCGCGCACTCCCTCGCGTGATCCTCTCGCGCCTTATTCGTCTCATCCTCCTCCGGATCCCCCAACGCATCGATCAATCGCTCTAAACTCTCCGCCGCCTCCCCCGCCAGCTCCGCCTTGCCCTCCAAATACAAGACGCGCGCGAACAAACGCATCTTCGTCACGCAGTGTTTCCCCTTGGCGCGCTCGATCGTCTCCACCCGTCGCTTCAACGCGTTATCATCCATCGTCCGCACGCGCATGAGCGTGTGTTGATACGAATTCGTCCCCACGATGGCCGCTCTCGCCTGTTTCCCCGCGTGTCTGCTCGCGTACTCCCGCGCCGCCGTCTCGTGCGCGGCGTCGTCTCGCGCCTCCTCCTCCTCCTCCTCGACATCGACATCGACGACGGGCGATTTCTCGACGCGTCGTCTCGACGATCGACGCACCGCCGTCGTCGCCTCCGTCGCCGTCGCGCGCGCTCGCCGTCTCTTGGCTGTCCTCACCGGTTTCGAATTCTCGGCGACGTCTCCCTCGCGCGCGCCGCGCGACGACGACGACGGACCGTCGTGCGCGCGAAGATCGCTCGCGAGTATCCCGAGCTTGACCATGATGGCGCGATTCTTCGCGATGTTGGCCGCGCGCGCGCGCTCGTACGGGTTTTCCATCATCTCTGGGCGCGGTCCCGCGGCGTCGACGGCGGCGCGCCGCGGTGTGACGCGCGCGCGCGAAGAATCGATCGATCGGTCGGTCGACGGGCGAGAGGGCGAACGAATTCGGAAGATGCGTGGACGTGTCACTCAAAACGCGCGCGATCACGCGTCGCCGCGCGCGATGACGGACGCCGCGCGCGCGCGAAACTTTTCGAGCGCTCGAAACCTGTGCGAGATGGAATTCTTCGTCTCCGTATCCATCTCCGCGTACGTCACGTCGTATCCGTCCGGTTCGAACACTGGATCCCACCCGAAATCCGTCGGTCCGCGCGCGGGGACGATTTTCCCGTGCGTCTTTCCGACGAACGTCGTCGGTTCCGCGTCGTCCGGTCCCGAGGCGTACGCGAAGACGCACTGCGCGTACGCCGACTTGTCCTCGTACGCCGCCAGCATGTTATTCAATCCCTCGTGTCCCGTCTTCTCTAAAAACCACTTCACGTACGGTCCGGGCAATCCGTTCAGGGCGTTGAAACACAGCGACGTATCCTCCACGAGCGCGGGTCCGCCCAGCGCCGCCGCCGCCAGTCGCGCCTTTTCCCGCGCCACGTCCTCGGGTTCTCCCTGAAGCTCGGGAAGGTCGATCTTCTTCGACGTCAGCGCGAACGACCCGTCTCCACCGACGATGGCGCGCACTTCCTCGAGCTTTTTCGCGTTTCCCGTGACGAAGGTGATCGTCGTCGCCATGGCGCGAGACGCCGACGCGAATGGTTTCTGAAAAAGTGCGAAAAGTGCGCGCGCGCTCGGGACGTCAGTCGTTCGGTCGTCTCGGGCGTCGTCTCGAGGCGCGTCGCGACGCGAGACGATGGGCGACGCGGTCGCGGTCGCGGTCGCGGTCGCGGTCGCGCGTACTCTCGTCCTCGAGCGCGCGCGCGTCGAGAACGGAAGGGCGACGAGACGACGCGCGAGGCTCGGGCTCGGCCGCATTGTGACGCGTCGCGGGTGGATGCGCGCCGCCCCGGGCGTCTTCTCGGGATGGGCGAGCGGTGCGGGGACGGACGCGCGGTGGGGAAGACGGGCGCGCGCGTCGTCGGCCTCGGCGTCGTCGTCGTCTGCGTCGCGCGCGCGCGTCGTCGCGCGTGGTGAAGGGGAGGCGCCCGAAGGATGCGTGCACAGGGACGGAAGAGGGCGCGCCGTTCGATTTTGCCGCGCGAGAGAGCTTCGAGCGATGGCCGCGCTGCAGGCGGAGGCGTTTTATGATCCCGTGATGGGACGCGCGGTTGGGGTCACGCCGTTGGACGCGCCGCTGCGGGCGTACTTTGAGCTGGACGTCTCGGGAGCGCTGCGGAAAAAGTACGCGTACGCGGCGATGGGTCGTTTCGCGCCGCTCGTGATGGAATCCGAGGACGGACGATTGATCGGTGCGATCGAATTGAGCGTGCAACGAGATTTTGAGGTGATGCGCGCGCTCGAGGACGTGCGCGGGTCGACGCGAGACGACGAGTACGCGTATCTGTCGTGCATGTGCGTCGACGAAGATTTTCGAGGACAAAGGATCGCGACCTCGCTCGTTCGCGCGGGCGAAAAAGTCGCCATCACCTGGGGCTTCAATCTCACGACGCTTCACGTGTACGAGGAAAACGACGCGGCGCTTCGAGCGTACGAACGGTGCGGCTATAAAGTGTTGGATAGGCCGTTTCGCACGCCGTACGACGTCGTGAAAAATCAGAGAAAACTTCTCATGGCCAAGCGCGTGAGGTGACCGTTCGCTCGCGACGTTTATTAGTCTCGAACCGCGACGGCGCCGAATCGGACGTCGTCGCGCGTTCACCATTCATTCGTGTAGTGTAATCGCTCGCTCGTAGACGTACATTCGCCTCACTGCGTCCCTCGCCCGCCCGGGCGCGCACGCGCCCGCGACGCGCGCGACGCGACATGACGATCACCCGTCGCGACGCGCGGTGCGGACTCCTTCGGGTCGTCTCCTTGGCCCTGCCGTGCGCGCGCTTTAAGGAGGAGGATGCGAACGGTGCGCCCGAGGATGTCTCGCGCGCGTCGCGCTCGTCTCGCGACGACGGCACCGCGAGCGAGGGCGCGCGCGCCGGAACGTTCACCGACTCTCGCGACGGGTCGTCGTACTCGTCGTACTCGTCGTACTCGTCGTACTCGTCGCGCTCGTCCGAGTTTTCGGATTACTCGGATTACTCGTCGGCGTCGGTCTCGCGCTCCGTCGACGGAATCGACGACGAGCGCGATGGGAGCGGGACGTCGGCGTCGCGGTCGGATGATGGAAAATCAGAATCGTCGACCGATTCGCAGGCGACGGTGAGCGATGCGAGCGACGCGGGGGAGGAGGGCGCGGACGTGCTCGTCGGCGCGGCGACGATTTTAGACGAGAGCGTGGGCGACGTGAGTTCGACCAAGGTGGAATGCGGACCGGACGCGAGCGAGGAGACGATCGAGGCGTTCGTGTCGGAGATCGACGTGGTGCGCGATCCGGACGCGTTCGGGGGTGGGATGCGAGAGAGGGAATTGTTTAAAAAGGCGCTCGCGAAACAAGTGATTTTTAACCAAGGCGAACGCGTGCTCGCGGAGGGACAGTCTTGGAGCGACGAAGAGGCGATGAAAGGTGGGTACTGCGTGTATTTTGTCGTGCGAGGCGCGTGCGCGGCGACGAAGCTCGTGCACCCGCGACATCCGCGGGCGCACACGCCAGAGGCGCTCGAGTTTGTCAAGGATCCGATGTCGGTGTTGCGGCCCATCCCGACGCAATTCACGCATCTCAACAACGATGCGTACAGCGCCACACCGGCGATTCGGCAGCGTGCGATGGATTTAAAGCGCGCGGATGACTCGGCGGAGGTTGAAGTCGCCAAGTTCATCAGAGGTGCGATCATAGGAGACTACGAAGTCTTGCGGGATCGAATTCCGCGGCGGTGCACGGTGACGGCGCTGGTAGATAACACCGCGCTCGCGGTGATGCGCGCTGATGTGTTTGAAAAGATTTGTCGACCGGGGACGAACATTCGGGAACGAGTCGACGCCGAACACGGGTTGTACGTTTAGTCCTAGGCACTACCG